>CESE01039633.1_pt1 | contig 12893 bp, 10 predicted proteins | sample 350271 | NCBI WGS metagenome assembly CESE01 (sample SAMEA2621536, study PRJEB7988) | marine metagenome | isolation source: saline water (ENVO:00002010), including | reverse complement strand
AAGTTCAGTGAATGGGAAAAAACTATAGGCTAAAGTGCAGCCAACAAAGGCACCAAGTAGTTCAATGGCAGCTTCCTTCCGAAAGGACACAGACTCGTGAAGATTTAGAAGTGTTAGCACACGCTTACCAAAGTGGCGATTACTTAGATAAGGCTCGCTGCTACGTGCCTGACTAAATAAGTTTTCAATATCAGTAGATTTTTTCATAGCTTACCCTCAGGTGTCCAACTTGCAAGGAGACCTCTCAGTGTTTTTTTGCCCCGATTTATCAGAGTTTTAACTGTCCCCAATGGAATCCCCATAATAGTTGTAATTTCTGCATGTGTTAATTGTCGGTGTAGATGTAAATGTATAGCCATTCGCTGGTTGGTGGGTAAAGATTTCATTGCTTCAGCCAGATCCCTATGAAGGTCTAATTCAGAGGTAGTTGACCCGTCTATCTGTTCAAGCTGGCTTGTTAAAAGCTCCTCGCTTGCACTGACTTCTCGATTGCGGGCCAGTCTAAAATGGCTCACCATCTGATTATAGGCTATCCGATAAATCCAACTGCTAAACTTAGCCGTGCCGTTGTAACTTTTTAATGACTTGAATACTTGAATAAAGGTTTCTTGAGCCAAATCATCTGCTAGGGCCTCATTCCATCCGGTCATTTGACGCAGAGAATAGCGCAAATCTGACTGATATCGCTCAACAAGAATGCCAAAAGAGTCGTGACAATTAGTTGTCACGACTCTATCGATGAGTGCCTGGTCCGTGGCTGATAACATTAGCGTTATTGGTTGTCCGTTTTTGTCTCGGTCCGATTGCTTAAAACCCAGATGACGACTCTCGCAACACCTATAAACAGAGGTATTAGAGCCACAGACGCTACACCCCAATCTATCAACAGTCCTAAGAACAAAAAAAGTCCCGTCCCTATTCCCATTAGCATGATGCCTCTCTCAAGATTACCAGAAGGCGCGCCCGTGGCTCCATGACCTATTAACACTTCTTCGGGTACCTCTTTACCAGCATCGATGAACTTTGCTATTAAGCTATCTCGTTGTCGTCGCTTCCGGTGCTTGTAATAGAGTATCAGTGCAATAATTATAAACGGCAGACCAAAAGTTGAGAGAATAGCAATGACAGCGAGCAAGACTTCACCTACACCAATATTATCGGCCTCTAGGTCAATTTCGACCCCGACCCCCGATTCAACCTGTTTTAGAGCCTCTATTATTTCTTGCTTCTCAGTATCATCAAGCTGGTCCCACTCAGTCTCAGCAAGTTTACTCAGGATTTCGGCGAGTGCAGAGATCTCTTCCTCGTCTGCTGACACCGATATAAAAACATGTTCATCAGAGGTCATTTTATGAATCATTTGATTCTTATCGTCAGAACCTAGTACTAGCTTTATTTTTTTGTCATTAAACTTTAAGGTGTGCTCTTCGATTTCTGTCGACTCATCAGCATAAACTGGTGACGTCAGCATGACTGATACCAGTCCGATGGGTAATAGGTACAGCGCGATTACCAGGATAAGAGATTTTAATAGACGCGTTTTCATTGGTTACTCCATATCTGTTGTGCAAAGCTTACTTGTTATTAGAGTGCTCTACGCTGCCTTCAAGCCATGTCTAAGAGTACTGTTGGGTCATGATTAATGCCATTTTTCCCTTATATGACGATTCGATTGGTAAATATAGATTCAAAACCCTTTATAGAATAGATTAAAATGTCCGGCTTACAACTAAATAACCTTGAAAGTGGATAAATGCTATGAAATTTACTGGTACTAAAAACTATGTAGCCACCGAAGAGCTTCAGATGGCCGTGAATGCGGCTGTGACCTTACAGCGGCCGCTCCTTATTAAAGGGGAGCCCGGAACAGGAAAGACACTGTTGGCTGAAGAAGTAGCCAAAGCGCTCGGCAAGCCTTTAATGGCGTGGCATATCAAGTCCACCACCAAAGCGCAACAAGGCCTGTATGAGTACGATGCGGTTTCTCGGTTGCGTGACTCTCAACTAGGCAGCGATAAAGTCCAAGATATCGGCAATTACATTAAAAAGGGCAAACTTTGGGAAGCTTTTACTGCTGATGAGCAGGTTGTTCTGCTGATTGATGAGATTGATAAAGCGGATATAGAATTTCCTAACGATTTATTACTTGAACTCGATCGTATGGAATTCCATGTCTATGAAACTGGCGAAACCGTTAAAGCTGTGAAGCGGCCGATTGTGATTATCACCAGCAACAATGAGAAAGAATTACCTGATGCATTTTTACGTCGTTGTTTTTTCCACTTTATTAACTTTCCTGACCGCATGACTATGCAGAGAATTGTTGATGTGCATTTCCCAAAAATTAAAAAGCAACTGGTTGATGATGCCATGGATATATTCTTTGACGTCAGAAAGATACCTGGCCTAAAGAAGAAACCATCGACTTCAGAGTTAGTAGATTGGTTGAAGCTCATCATGTCGGATGATATTCCAGAGGACATTTTAACTAATCGAGATCCCACTAAGGCGATTCCGCCGCTATATGGAGCCTTATTGAAAAATGAACAGGACGTTCATCTATTGGAGCGGCTTGCGTTTATGACCCGTCGTGAAGCTCGATAAATTTTAAACTATAAGATCTTAACCTATGCTAATTAACTTCTTTAATACGCTAAAAAAAGCTAACGTTCCTGTATCTATCAAGGAGCTTCTCGATCTTTTAGCGGCCATGGAGCAGAACCTTGCGTTCGGTTCTGTCGATGATTTTTATTTACTCGCACGGACATGCATGGTTAAAGATGAGAAATACTACGATCGTTTTGATCGCGCGTTTGGTGCTTATTTTAAAAATTTAGAGAATATTGAAGGTATTGTTGAAGCGTTGTTGCCGGAAGACTGGTTACGAAAAGAATTTGAAAAATACTTTACTGATGAAGAAAAAGCCAAAGTAGAGAGCCTCGGTGGTCTTGAAAAGCTCATAGAGGAGTTTAAGAAGCGTCTTGAAGAGCAAAAAGAAAGGCATGAAGGCGGCAATAAATGGGTTGGTACTAACGGAACATCACCCTTTGGGCACGGTGGTTATAACCCTGAAGGTATTCGTATTGGGGGTCCGGGCGGAAAGGGCACTGCGGTCAAAGTATGGGACGAGCGTCAATATCAAGACCTCGATGACTCTGTTCAAATAGGGACGCGAAATATCAAGGTTGCGTTGCGTCGGTTGAGGAAGTTTGCACGCGAGGGTTCAGCAGATCAGCTGGACTTAGATGACACTATTAGCTGTACAGCAAAAAATGCCGGTTATCTTGATATTAAAATGGTACCTGAGCGACATAACGCGGTGAAGGTACTTATCTTCTTTGACGTCGGTGGTTCTATGGACCCCTATGTAAAGCTCTGCGAAGAACTTTTTTCTGCGGCTAAGACCGAGTTTAAACATTTGGAATACTTTTACTTCCACAATTGCTTGTATGACTATGTATGGAAGGATAATCACCGCCGTCGAGAAGAACAAATCTCGACATTTGATCTGATCAATAAGTACTCGTCTGATTATAAGGTCATATTTGTAGGGGATGCCTCCATGGCACCTTATGAGGTGACCAGCGCGGGTGGTAGTGTGGAGTACAATAATGATGAGTCAGGTGCGATTTGGATGCAACGCATGGCTAAGACTTATGATAAGTTGGTCTGGCTAAACCCAGTGCAAGAGAAATATTGGGATTACACACCATCGATAACAATGCTAAAGGAATTAACTGAAGACAAAATGTTCCCGCTGACTCTCGGGGGGCTAGAGAAAGGCATGGCTCTTCTATCCCGTTAGCGGAGAGTACGTCGCGCGTTACTTTTGGAATATAATTAAATTACTGTGATCAAAAATGTTAATTAAATCAGCTGTAACCAACGCTCAAAAAAGAATTGGTATATCCACTGAGCAGCCGTCTCTGTCAGCGCAGTCAATACTGCAAATTTGGACTGAGGCAGTATCTGATTCGAGCTCTAGGCCCGCCTTCACCTGCTTGGGTCAAACGCTCAGCTATGGCGAGATAGACCAGTTGTCGCGGAGAGTCGCAAGTTACCTGCAGAAGCGTCTTAAGTTGCGGGCGGGCGATCGAATTGCAATTCAGCTCCCAAATCTCATCCAATATCCGGTGGTCGCTATTGCTGCTATGAAGCTTGGTTTGGTGATTGTTAATACGAATCCGATGTATTCGGTTAGAGAGCTAGTGCATCAGTTTAATGACGCAGGCGTTAAGGCCGTTATAGTCCTTGATCAGTTTTATGACGTACTCTCAGAGGCTGTGTCTCAAACCAGTGTTGAGCATGTCATTGTTACTCGTCCCCTAGATCTTATGCCCTCCTCAAAACGTGTATTACTCGGAGGATTAATGAGGTTGATGGGGAAGAGTCCTCGCATCAAAAATCCGGACGTTATTGATTTTAAAGATTTGATAGCCGGAGGCACCAGTTATAGTAACCACAGGGCCTCAGTGAATGATATTTGTGCTTTGCAATATACCGGAGGCACTACTGGTGCCTCTAAGGGGGTTATGCTGACTCAGTCAAGCCTGACCGCTAATATCGCGCAGGCATTAGATGTTATATCGGTTACAGCTGAGCCGTTGACATACAGCACCACCGTCTTACCTCTTCCTCTCTATCATATATATGCATTCTCACTGAGTATTGGCGTGCTGCCCGCTGTTCGAGGGCACTCGGTATTGATTCCTGACCCTCGTAATATTCCGCTATTTGTTAGTGCGATTAAGAAACTGGATATTCAGATATTTTGCGGTCTGAATTCCTTATTTGTGGGCCTATTAGAAAATAAAGACTTCTGTAGGCTGGATTTTGGAGCTCTTAAAATAACGCTCTCTGGGGGGATGCCACTGATGAAGTCAGTAGCGGACCAATGGCAAGAAGTGACTGGCTGTATTATTAGTGAGGGCTATGGAATGACCGAGTCCTCTCCGATCATTTCGATGAACCCGCCTGGCTTTGAGCGAATAGGCACTGCTGGTATACCCATTCCAGGGACAGAAATTAAGGTGGTTAATGAGACCGGAGAAGAGCAACAGGTTGATGGTGTTGGCGAGCTATGCATCAAAGGCGAGCAGGTTATGGCTGGGTATTGGAATCAGCCTGAGCAAACAGCTGAGACAATTGTTGATGGCTGGTTACATACCGGAGACGTCGTTAGAGTTGATGACCAGGGATACATTACGATCGTGGACCGCCTCAAAGATATGATCATCGTGTCGGGTTTTAATGTTTACCCAAACGAACTGGAACAGGTATTAACTTCCCACCCAGATGTTTCTCAGTGTGCCGCGGTGGGTATTCCTGATGACAAGGCAGGAGAGCTAGTGAAGATGTTTGTCGTAAAATCTAAGTCTTCGTTGACTGAGTCCAAAGTGATTGAGTTTTGTAAAAAGCATATGGCAGGTTATAAGGTTCCTAAAGTGGTGGAATTCCGTGAAGAATTGCCGATGACCAATGTGGGGAAGGTTTTGCGCAAAGACCTCAAGGGTCACTAGGGAGGTAATGAACATAAAAAACCGGGCGCTAATGCCCGGTTTTTTTATGTCTATCTATCTACAAACTTAATTACTAGAGCGCATAAACCACGCCGAGTAAGCCTACGCTGGTCAGCACGATAGTATAGGGGAAAGCCATAATAACCATCCGCATGTATGACAGCCTTATTAACGGCGCCAAGGCCGACGTCAATAGAAACAAGAAAGCCGCTTGCCCATTAGGTGTCGCTACACTAGGAAGATTAGTTCCGGTGTTAATTGCGACTACGAGCTTATCAAAGTGGTCACGAGAGATATCGCCAGCATCAAAAACAGCCTTTACTTCGTTAATATACACCGTAGCGACAAACACATTGTCACTGATAGCTGATAGCAAACCGTTGGCTAAGAAAAAGATGCCAGGCTGAACGGAAGGGTCTTGAGCCAAAACCCATGAGATAACTGGGGAAAACAGATGCTGTTCGTGAATCACTGCAACAATAGCGAAAAACACAACTAATAGGGCGGTAAAGGGCAATGCCTCCTCAAAAGCATGGCCAATACGGTGTTCTTCAGTAATGCCGTTAAAGGCAGTTAGAAGGATGATTACCATCAGGCCAATTAGTCCCACAGCTGCCCAATGGAAGGCTAAACCCATTACCAGAACAAAGGCGACAATTACCTGGACGATTAGAGCCGCTTTGTCATATTGCGTTCGTTTCCCGGCCTCATGATCGCTCGACTGTTGGAGTACATCACGCACCTCGTCTGGAAGCTGAGCACCATAACCAAATATCTTTAGCTTTTCTAACAGAACACAGCATATTAGACCGGCTACTAGTACGGGCATGGTCACAGGCGCCATGCGCATGAAAAATTCAATAAATTCCCAGCCGGCTCTTTCTGCAATTAAAAGATTTTGCGGCTCACCGACAGTAGTGCAGACACCGCCCAATGCAGTACCAACAGCCCCGTGCATGATTAGACTGCGCAAAAACGCCCTAAAATCCTCTAGGTTGGTTCTATGACTGCTCTTAAGCATCTCGTCATGGCTATGGTCATGATCTTCATCAATGATCTGTTTTCCTGACGCGACCTTGTGATAGACAGAGTAAAAGCCAACGGCTATTGTTATCAGCACGGCAGTGACGGTCAATGCATCTAAAAACGCAGATAGAAAAGCCCCTGAAAAGCAAAACAAAAAGGAAAGGGTCGTTTTCGACTTCACGCCGAGTAAAAGTTTGGTGAATACAAACAGAAGCATATCGCGCATGAAATAAATGCCCGCGACCATAAACATCAGTAACAAAATCACTTGAAGATTGCTAGCAACCTCTTGATAGACCGCTTCTGGGCTAGCCATGCCAAGAATAATGGCTTCAATCGCTAGCAAACCGCCGGGTTGCAGTGGGTAACACTTTAATGCCATGGCTAGGGTAAAGATAAATTCAGCTATCAGGGCCCAACCCGTTATAAATGGACCGAACAGATAAAGCATGATGGGATTTAAGACGAGAAATGCAATGATCGCGGCTTCATACCAATCAGGTGAATTACCTAAAAAGTTCTTTTTAAAAGCCTGAGATAGCGTTGGTGTCATCTATGAATTCCTTTTGTGTTTTGTAGGTAAAATAAACCTATTTGGCGCAGTTATGAAGGTAATTTACAAGTCAGGACAGTAAAACATCTTTGTTAACCATGCTAGACTTGACTCACTTCCTAATAGCCGCAAACCTTATCTTTACTCCTTGGTTTTTGCAAGGGGTGTAGATTAAATTTGAATCAAATTTAGAGGCATAATTGTAGTGCTCGCACCTTCATCTCTTAAAGGCTTCTACGCTAGCTCAATACCCATTGGCAGTGATAATAAGTGGATAGTCGCGGTAATTGAGGGGGATGTGCTAGTACCTTCGCATAACTCTCTTGGGCCGACCTCTGTCGCGATTAATAGCGCGCAGGCTGACGGACTTAAATTTTTCCGTGAACGTAGTCTTTGTATTGGGCAATGGCAGGGAATTGACTGTGAAGTGTGGGAGTTGATTCCAGAGGCGGCATTAAGCGATGGATTTGTGAGAGTCGAATTACGTTCATTGCTGGCGCAATCAGGAGACGCAGAATTTTCACTGACTTGCCGTGCGTTACAACTTTTAGATTGGCAGGCTAAGCATAAGTTTTGTGGTGCCTGTGGAGGGCCTAATCAAGCCTCTGAGACAGAGCATGCATTTCAGTGCGATCCTTGTGACATTAGGCAATATCCGAGAATATCACCCTGTGTCATTGTGGCGGTTATTAAGGATGATAAATGTCTATTTGCTCGGCACCCTAATTGGCCCGAAAACAGATTTAGTACACTTGCCGGGTTTATCGAGGCTGGCGAGAGCGCAGAGCAGGCTCTGCATCGTGAAGTTTTCGAAGAGGTCGGTATTGAAATTGAGAATATACGATATGTCGGTAGCCAGGCTTGGCCATACCCTGGCCAGTTAATGCTTGGCTATATAGCTGACGCTAAGACGGATAACATTACAATTGACGGTGTGGAGATAGCTGAGGCAAACTGGCATAGGTATGACAAGCTGCCAGAAGTTATCGCGCCGCCTACGATAATGGCTGGACGCTTGATCGAGCAGTTTGTGTTGGAATCAAAAGCTAAGTACGACTAATAATAGTGATATTGATTGGCCTATTAGAGGTTGGTCAAATTTGAAGCAATATTTATTATTTGGAGATTAATTTGGAATTTTTATTTGAATACGGGCTATTTTTTGCCAAAGTCGCGACGATGTTGATTGCCTTTATGGTGATCATTAGTGTCATCGTCAGTGCGAGCCAAAGAAATAAGATTGGCCCAGGGAAAGGCCATCTGGAGATTATCCCTCTGAATCCGCAGTTTGAGGAGCTTAAAGAAACCATGTTGTTGGCAACAACTGATGAGGCCCAGCAAAAGGCCGAAGAGAAAAAACTGCACAAAGCCAAAAAGAAGCAGATTTCTGCCGATAAAAAAGCTGCTAAGCGGGCGACTATCGCCCCTGAAAGTAGTGAGATACAGGCCAAGAGTAAAGTGTTCGTACTCAACTTTAATGGCAATATAAGTGCGGCAGCTGTGGAACACCTGCGCGAGGAGATTACCGCGATCCTCACTCTAGCCAACAGTAATGATGAAGTTCTATTGAAACTTGAAAGTCCCGGCGGGATGGTACACAGCTACGGTTTGGCCAGTAGTCAACTGGACAGGTTGCGTAAGAAGAATATTCCTCTCACGGTGTGTGTAGACAAAGTTGCCGCCAGTGGAGGTTATATGATGGCGTGTGTGGCCGATAAGATTCTCGCGGCACCCTTTGCGATTATAGGGTCGATTGGTGTAGTGGCTCAGATTCCAAATTTTAACAAGCTATTGAAAAAGCATGATGTGGAGTTTGAAATGTTGACAGCTGGTGAGCATAAGCGAACCTTGACCATGTTTGGTGAAAATACCGATAAGGGTCGTGAAAAGTTTGTCGAAGAACTAGAAGATACTCACCAGCTATTTAAAGACTATGTTTCTGAGCGTCGCTCCCAAGTGGATATTGATAAAATTGCCACTGGCGAAATTTGGTTCGGTTCCAGAGCTTTATCGATGTCGCTTGTGGATGACATCCAGACTAGCGACGAATACTTAGTCTCTCGAATTGAGCAAGCTGATGTATTCGAGGTGGCCTATGTGTTTAAGAAAAAACTTCATGAACGGTTAGGCCTAGCGGCAGAAGAAAGCGCTGACAGATTGTTAGTTCGATGGTGGGCAAGGCTGACGCAAGATTCGAATCGACGTCTTTAGCTCCTGTTAGTCTCGGCGAAGCTTGTCACTTATTGCAATTGGGCTTGGGAAGTTAAGCACCACGATATAGCTTGAGACTAGGAAAGTAAGAATTGCAGTGGCCTGTATTAAGTGAGAAGAATGGGAACCTATCAATCCCGTGTTGAAAGCGAGGTAGGCTATCATTAGTGAAAATTCACTATTTTGGCCTAACCTAAATCCTATATCCCAAGCTAGGCTCTCGGTTTCGCTCTGATTTTTCAATAGCCAATGATAGATAAGCGGTTTAATTACTAACATCAGTGCCGCTAATACACAGGCTGCTATCGCGATGTTAGGGATCAGTGAAAGATTAAAACCGCTGCCGAGCGAAAAGAAAAACAAAATCAAAAAGAAGTCCCTGAGCGGTTTTAGATTAAGCGCGATGTATTGGGAAATAGGGCTTGTCGCGATAGATATGCCAGCGATAAATGCGCCTATTTCACGAGACAGGCCTGAATACTCTGCCAACTCTGCAATGCCCAAACACCATCCTAATGCCAGTAAGAAGACGTACTCTCCAATTCGGTCAAACCTCGAGAACAGAGGCTGTAAGACCACTTTTACTGCGAGAAAGGAGCCGCCGACTAGCGCAGGCAAGGCAATAAGACTCTTTCCTAGGGGCAGCAGATTACCGCTAGTTATGTCCCCAGAGATAAGCAATAGCAACACAAAAATAGCCAAAAAATCCTGCATCAAGAGCATGCCAACCATTAGCTCACCAGAGTGTTTATGGTGTAGTGCCGTAGTGGGTAATAGTTTGATTCCAATGATGGTGCTTGAGAACATCATTGCAACACCAATAATAATATTCTCAATCATCGAGTAACCAAAAAGATTCCCAACGGCAAAACCAACAAGCGCAAAGAGACTCGAGCTAATGAGTGTTACGTGCGTGACTTCACGCAGAACCCTCCATAGAACTTGGGGTTGCATATCCAAACCCAGTAAGAACAATAAAAATATGATTCCTACGCTACCAATTTGGCCGATCAGTTCAACGTCCGATACCCAGCCGAAGCCATATGGCCCTATGACCGCACCCAGCACGATATAGGCAACTAAAAGCGGTTGGCGCCCGAATAGCGCAAGCGAAGCCATTACCGCGCCTCCAGTGAAGATAAGAAAGAAGAGCTGTATCAGATCGTTATGCATACTGTCCATCGTTTAATTAAAGAGTGTATTATCACGCTAACTAGCGACTGATTTTGGCTGGGACTATCAATTTTTGCCATTATAGTTAGGTATCGTTTGCCAAGGCAGAACGGCGTTTGTCACCTGCTAATGCAGATTTCGAGGAGCTATAGTCTAAAGATCAGCTTATGTAATCACAAGGCCGTAGTCGACCTTATGACTATTATTGTTATCTTAAGTCTGTGCTAGTCTTTATTGTAAAAATGAACGTAACACAAAGCGAGACAGTTCGGTGATTGATTGTTAAAATGCCGACCTCCAAAATTATTAGGCGTTTAGCAATGACAGACAACAATACTCCGCAGGAAAGTAATGATTCAACGGCCGATGCTATCGCGGCTGTAGCGATATTACTTATTATAGTGACGGCCGTTGTTTATTGGCTTTCTGGATTTTAGATTCAAGGACTGAGGCCCGTCAATAATGCCTATGCAGCAGCACAATGCAGAAATAGTAGTAGAGAATGAGCGTCGCATCGTCGAAGAGTACCTCAATAGGGTGCCTTTGGTTGATAGCACCAATACGTCTGAGATCAAAATTCTTAAAGAAAAAATAAAATCCTTATTGGCATCTAAAAATACCGTCCTGATTGCTCATTATTATACCGACTCACTGATTCAAGAGCTTGCAGAGGAAACTGGCGGTATAGTGTCCGATTCACTGGAAATGGCTCGCTTCGGCAATACTCATAATGCACAGACACTGGTTGTCGCGGGCGTTAAGTTTATGGGTGAAACAGCCAAAATTCTGACGCCACACAAGCGGGTATTAATGCCAACCCTTGAGGCAACTTGCTCACTAGACATTGGCTGTCCAGCTGATGAATTCTCCGCGTTTTGTGACCAGCACCCAGACCGCACAGTGGTGGTCTATGCAAATACATCAGCGGCAGTTAAAGCTCGTGCTGATTGGGTGGTTACTTCGAGCATTGCGCTTGATGTTATTGATTATCTTGATAGTCAGGGTAAAAAAATTCTCTGGGCGCCAGATAAATATCTGGGCAGTTATGTCCAAAAGAAAACTGGCGCAGACATGCTTCTTTGGGATGGCAGCTGTATTGTCCATGAAGAGTTCAAGGCCAAGGGGATTTTAGATCTGAAAAAAATCTATCCTGACGCTGCAGTCCTCGTTCATCCAGAATCGCCGGACTCAGTGGTGAGTATTGCTGATGTCACTGGGTCTACCTCACAGCTCATTAGTGCGGCGGTGGATTTACCCAACAAGCAACTCATTGTGGCCACAGATCAGGGTATTTTTTATAAAATGCAGCAAGCTGTCCCCGATAAGCAGCTGCTTATAGCGCCTACAGGTGGCAGTGGGGCGACTTGTCGAAGCTGCGCCAGCTGTCCCTGGATGGGTATGAATAGCTTGCAAAACTTACTAGCATGCCTAGAAAGCGGCAGTAATGAGGTGTTTGTCGATCCTGAGATTGCCGAGCTTGCCATTCAGTCTCTTGACAGAATGATGCAATTTAAAGCGCGCCAGCTGGCCTAGAGACGCTTCGCTTTTTCTTCCATTGAAACCACATCTCGAAGTCGTTGACTAACAATGGATGAACGCTTGAAATCAGCAGTTAGCAGTTTTCCCGCCAGTCCCAGTTGCTCTCTTGCTAGGTCAAAAGCGCCCACCAAAATAAAGTACTCAGCACGAGCTTCATGAACCCCTGATATATTGCCGGCTAGGCCACGCACCTCTGCTAGACGATACCAAAGCATAGGGTCTTCCGGGCGACTGCGAGTGAGTGTAGTTAATACCTCGGCTGACTTTTCGTATTGATGATCTTGCCAGAGAATCTCACTTTCTATCGCCATTAGAGGGTAGTTATTAGGTGTTAGAGTCAATAGTCGATCTATCTTGAAAAGTGCTGTTGAGTAGTTTTCTTGCGCTAAATTTAGCTCTAAGTCGGTATATTGATAGGCGATTTGGCGGGGATGCTTTTTCAGAAGCGCTGAGATAAGTCTCTCAGCCTTCTTTAGTTGGCCTGAGTTCATATAAGCCAATACCAGACCATAGTTCGCCGCGTCAGGGCGTAACGTGTTGCTATCAAGTTCACTTTGAAATTTCGTGATGCTATCTTTGTTGCTAGTATCCATGGAAACTATCGCCCGAGCTCGCATCAGGTAATAGTCTGGTTGATCAAGGTAGTGACGCATTGCGCTGCCCATAGCGCGACCTCGCGCATCAGCGATGCGCTTTTCAGTTACCGGGTGAGTTAGAAGGAATTCAGGGACACGGCTACCAGAATATCGTGTTTTCATCAGCAAAGTTTCAAACATATCGCCAGCAGCCGAAGGATCACGACCTGATCGCTCCATTGTCTGCAATCCTATTCGGTCCGCTTCTTGCTCGTTTGATCTGCTGTATTTCAGTCG
>CESE01019089.1_pt1 | contig 13088 bp, 14 predicted proteins | sample 350271 | NCBI WGS metagenome assembly CESE01 (sample SAMEA2621536, study PRJEB7988) | marine metagenome | isolation source: saline water (ENVO:00002010), including | reverse complement strand
GCTTCACCTAACTGTTACTAGTGAGTGGAGAGATTATAAATGGAACGGAGTTTTACAGCCTAATGAGACTCCATCTCTAATTAATAAAAAAGGTGAGTTATCTGAAAATATAAAAAAGTTTGTTTTAAAAGCAGAGCCTTTAGAATTAAAAAATGAATTACAAGCTCAAATTGATTTATCAAAATCAATCGGAATAAATCCAACGCATATAGATAGTCACGAAGGAGCACTGTTTTATGATCAAGACCTATTTAAGGTCTATTTAGAAATTGGAGAGAAAAATAAATTGCCGGTTTTTGTTCCAAAAATGGTAGCTGTTCATTTTGATAAAAAATTTCCAAAACCAGAAAATGTTGTTGTAATTGAAAACTTTTATATGGCTCGAAAAGGAATAGAACATGATGAATGGGAAACTTTTTACTTAAACATATTAGACAACCTTAACCCTGGCATAAGTCAGCTAATTGTACATTTAGGATATGACGACGACGAAATGAAATCAATCACAGTGGATCATCCAGATTTTGGATCAAAATGGAGAAATTTAGATTATGATATTGTTTCAAGTGATAAATTTAAAAATGCTTTAAAAAACAATAAAATAAAATTAATAACGTGGAAACAAATTCAAAATATTATTTATTAAGTTTCTGTTTTTTTAAAAATTTTAAGCTAAAAATAGAAAGAAAGAAAAATATTATACCTGAATATAGAAAAGGATAGTCAATAAATGAAAGGTTGTTGTACATTAAAAATAAGACAACGAAACTTAAAATACTTAGAATTAAAAAAAGGGAAAACAAAACCCATCTCAATGTTTTCATATCATAAATATAACACTAAACTAATAAGCCATGAAGAAATTTATTTTATATTTTATTTTCTTAATTAGCTTTAATGCAATTGCTCAAGAAAAATATATTCCCTCTCAAGAAAATTTGGAAGCTAGGAAATGGTTTGAAGAAGCCAGATTTGGACTTTTTATTCATTGGGGAGTCTATAGTGTGTTAGGAGATGGTGAATGGGTCATGAATAATCAAAATATTTCTATTAAAGAATATGAGAAACTTCCATCTTTTTTCAACCCAACTGCATTTAAAGCTAAAGAATGGGTAATGATGGCAAAAGATGCAGGCATGAAATACATAACTATTACTAGCAGACATCACGATGGGTTTTCAATGTTTGATTCTAATGCTACGGACTATACAATTGTTAAAAAATCTCCATACAAAAAAGATATTTTAAAACTATTAGCTGAAGAATGTCAGAAAGAAGGAATAAAATTATTCTTTTATTATTCGCAATTAGACTGGTATCGAGATGACTATTTTCCAAGAGGAAGAACTGGCAATGGGATAGAGGGAAGAAAGGAAGGGAAATGGGAAAATTATATCAGTTTTATGAAAGCCCAATTAACTGAGCTTTTAACAAATTATGGTGAGATTGGAGGCATTTGGTTTGACGGGCAATGGGATCAGCATGAATGGGATGGAAAAAGATTTGGTAAACTAAATGCTGATTTTAAATTAGATGAAGTTTATAGTTTAATCCACAGGTTACAGCCTAAAGCTTTAATAGGAAGCAATCATCACTTAGCTCCAAATTCTGGAGAAGATTTTCAAATGTTTGAAAAAGATCTCCCAGGAAAAGGAACTAAAAATTTTGCTACTTCCTCTAATGCTATTGGAAATCTGCCACTTGAAGTTTGTGAGACGATTAATGGATCTTGGGGATTTAATTTAAAAGATAGAAAGCACAAATCAAAAAAAGAATTAATACAATATCTAGTTAAAGCCGCAGGTTATGGTAGTAATCTTCTTTTAAACGTAGGACCAATGCCTAATGGCAAAATTCAAGAAGAGCATATCAAGTCTCTTAAAGAAATAGGAGTTTGGATTTCAAAAAATGGACAAACTATTTATAAAACAAAAAAGGGTCCAATCGAACCTAGTGATGAAATAACATCAACAAGAAGAGGAAATAAAATTTATATACATTTAATGAATTCTAAAAGAGAAAGTTACTTTATTCCAGATTTTGCATTTAAAATAAAAAAAGCAATCTATTTTGGAACAAATTCAAAAGTCACATACAATAATACTAAATCAGGATTAACGCTAAGTGTCAATAAAAAAAATAGAAATGATATCGATACAATAATTGAGATAGATATTTTTTAATTAAAAAATATCGTTTTAGGCTTCCATGTTACAGGATCTCCTGAAACATTTTTAGGAATACTTATTACTTCTAAACTTTTAGGTATAACTTTTATAAGCAAACTGTTTACATCTCTGCCTCTATAATGCGGGGTCCAAGAATCTTTCCAATACTTTTCTTTAAGCTTCTTATCATCAGACAATACTGAAAAACCCGAAACTGTAACATATGATTTTCCGTCGAGACTTTGAAAACTCAAAACCACTCTAGAATCATTTTCTAATTCTTTAACTTTTCTGCTTAAAGAATTGGTAATTAAATAAAAAACAAAGTTGTCATTTGGCATATAACTATCCATTAACCTAGCTCTAGGATTGCCTAAACTATCTAAGGATATAAGTAAACAAGAATTGGAATCTTTTACTATATCACTAGAGATTTTTTTTAATTGTCTTTCAGAATATTCTTGAGATAAAATAAATTGTGAAAATAAAAGTAAAATTAAAGATTGTATTGTTCTAATAATCATGTCATTAAGTGAGTTTAAGTTAAAATTATAATATAAATTAAGTAAAAAGGAAGTGATTTTTATTTGATAAAGCTCTGATTAAATATTACTTGTCAACAGTTTTTAAAATAATTTTCATTTTTTCTTCCTGAAGCCCTTCTAAAATAAGGTTTATAATTAAAAACATGTTACGGGAAAAATATTTGTAATTAAAATGCTCATTATCAATTGTTTAATTAATTAAATCGATGTTCATCTATAAATGAGTTAACATTGTATATTTATAATTATTAGGAAAAATAAATAAATAAAATTCAAACTAAAAAAAGTAATTAACAATTTTAGATTCCAGAGAGGGAAAAATAATTCCAGATAAAAAAAATTTTTTATAGATTAGTATAAATTAACGTTTAACTTAATACTTAAATTATGGGATACAAACACACGAACAGTAAAGGAAAAAGTTACTTTTTAAATTCTAAAGATGTAGAATTAAAAGGTGGTAGAAATCAAACTATTTATTATTTTTCAAAAGATTCAAGACCTGAAGCTTGCGACCTTCCAGACAGCAAAGTAGTTGTTGAAAGTCCAAAAACAGGACTTCCATTTTGTAAGGGAAAATAATTTAGATTGTTTTACGTAACATAAAAAACCTACTTGAAATTCAAGTAGGTTTTTTTTTAAATAAGTTTTAAAATCATGAATCCTCTGAACAAGATTCATGTACCTCAGAAATAAGAGGCTTAATGTGAATATGTTCTTTAGGAATTAAATAACTAGCTGCTAACTCTAACAACATCGCAATAAAAGCAATAGAAGCTGTTATATATGCTTCTTCATATAATGCAGCAATAAGTTCTAATAAATGGAAAAAAGAATGCACTCTTAAACCAAGTCTTACAATTGTAATTAAATTTCTTTTCATTAATATGTAATTAATTTGTAAAATTAATCACAATAAATGAATTTACAACTATGAATTAGCAAGAGCAATTTTCGCATGTACACTTTTCACAAGTACAAGCTGAACAATTTCCTGATTTACAACTTTCACAAGCACATAAACAATTTAATTTACTCATAATTTAAAATATTTTAAATTAAAGTTAGTTAATAGTATCGATAAACTTTAAACTTCATTAAGTATAAGAAATATTTGTATTTTCATTCAAAATATCGAATGAAAAAATTATTGTTATTCTTACTTATCAGCCCTCTGGTTTCTTGGGCTCAACTAGATTCTTCTAAAAAATATTCTATTAATACAGTCGCATTTTATAATGTTGAAAATTTATTTGATACTATAAATGATCCCAAGACTTTTGATGACGATAGGACTCCAAAAGGAAGAGACAAATGGACGAGTATAATCTATAAAAAAAAATTGCAAAACATTGCAAAAGTAATTTCTGAAATTGGACGGGATATTTCTAATACTGGACCATCAATTATTGGATTATGTGAAATAGAAAATAAAAATGTACTTATTGACTTAATAAATTCAGAAGAGTTAAAAAACAATAATTATGGAATTGCTCATTACGATTCTCCAGATGAAAGAGGAATCGATGTTGCTCTTTTATTTAACAGGACAAGATTTAAACCTATTTCTTCAAAAGCTTATTCCTTGTATTTAAAGAGAAAAAATGGAGAGTTAGATTTTACAAGGGACCATTTGCTAGTTTCTGGATATTTAGATAATGAATTAATTCATTTTATCGTAAATCATTGGCCTTCAAGATCAGGAGGTCAAATGAGAAGTGAACCAAGCAGAATATTAGCTGGCAGATTAAATAAGAAAATTATTGATTCTATTATGTATACAAATCCTGTTGCAAGAATAATAAACATGGGCGATTTTAACGATAATCCTCATGATAAGAGTATTAAGCCTATTTTAAATACTGTTTTTAAAAAATCTAAGATAAAGGATAATCAATTATATAACCCAATGGAGGAGCTCTATAAAAAAGGGTATGGATCGTATAGGTATAGGGGGAAGTGGGATATGATCGACCAATTTATGATTACCAAAAGCTTAGCTAATAATGAAAATTCTTTATTCTTTTTAAAAGCAGCTGTTTTTAATAAAAAATATCTGATTAATTCTGATGGAAAATATGAGGGTTATCCCTTTAGAAGTTTTGCCGGAGGAAAATTTTTAAATGGATATAGTGATCATTTTCCTATATATATGTTTCTAGCTAAAGAACTTAAGTAATTCAATTATCAAGAATTTTAAAAATTATAATGATTCAAATATTTATTACTGGCGGTACATTTGACAAGAGTTATAATTACATAAATGGAGAACTTTTTTTTGAAAAAACTCATCTTCCTGAAATGTTAAAACGAAGTCGATGTCAATTAGATTTAAAAATTGAGACTTTAATGATGATAGATAGTCTAGAAATGAATGATTTGCATTTCGAAAAAATAATTTCTAAATGTAAAAATTGTAATACTGATAAAATCATCATTACTCATGGAACAGACAGAATGGTTGAAACAGCAAAAGCAATTGCCCAAGCTGAATTAAAGAATAAAACTATTATACTCACTGGAGCAATGATACCTTATGCGTTTGGCAGTTCTTCAGATGGATTTTTTAACTTAGGCTGTGCTCTCTCTTATGTTCAAACTTTAAATAAAGGAGTTTACATCACTATGCAGGGACAATATTTCAATTGGAACGAAGTTGTAAAAAATTCAGAAAAAGGATATTTCGAAAAAAGATAAAATTAATTATCTTATAAATCAAACTCATCATAAACATAAGATATTTTATTGTTCACTAATTTCAATTGTTCACCCAACAATTTTTCCTTTTTATTTAAAGCTAATTGATTTTTTTAAGTAATTAGAATTCATCTAAAGATGTATCTATTTTAGAGAGTCAACTATTTCAAGCACGTCATTTAAGATAGGATTTGTATTTTTTTTATTCCAAATAACTGAGAGAGTGGTTTTTTGTGAAATGGACGTTAATTCTATAAATTTAATTTTGTGACCTCTCTTTTGTGCTAACGATTTTGGTACAATAGATATTCCAAAATTATTTTCTACTAACTTAAAAATTGAACTTGAGTGAATTGTATTGTGAGAGCTTAAAGGGGCAAACCCACAATCATCAAAAATTTGCATTACTTTCTCATGATAAGATGCGCTATATTTTACATCAAAAAGAATGAAAGACTCCTCTTTAAACTGTGCTAAACTTATAAAGTTATCTTCATTTATCAAATGATCTTTTGGTAAAACCAAACAGAAATTTTCTTTTAAAATTGATTTAATTTCTAAAGCTCTAGGAACTCTTTCTAATCTTACAAAACCAATATCCAATGAAAAAGATAAAAGGTCCTCCAATTGATGTTGGTTATCAATTTCCTTTAAATTAAACAATATGTTTGGATTATTTTTTTCAAAACGTAGCAATAAATTAGGTATAACATCCTGCATTGCAGAACCTACATATCCAATTTTTAATACTCCCTTCTTACCATTATGTAACATTTTTGCATTATCGAAAGTATGTGAAAGTGTCTTTAATTGATGTGAAAATTCTATTTTCAAATATTCTCCAGCTTTTGTTAAAACCACTTTTCGAGTATGCCTTTCAAACAAAACAATGCCTAGTTCTTCTTCAAAAACTTTTATCTGCCTGCTAAGTCCTGGTTGAGAAATAAACAAACGTTCAGCTGCTTTTCTAAAGTGTAATTCATCGGCAACTGCTAAAAAATATCTAATGTGTCTTAATTCTATTTGATAACTCATAGTTATTAATTAATGTATTAAACGATATCAATAAGCATTAAAAATAAGAATAACTTAGTTAAGAAAATTAAATAACTCAAAAGATGACATTTAAATACGGAATAGATAAGTTAACACTGTCAAAAATTATCGCTATTACTCAAGGAAAAATCCGAGCAGAATTAACAACACAAACCATCCAAATAATAAATAAATGTAGATCAAAAGTAGAAAAAATGGCAAATGGATCGAAAGCAGTGTATGGCGTAAATACTGGCTTTGGACCTTTGTGTGATGTACAAATTACTTCTGATGAAACAAGCACATTACAAAAAAATCTATTAATTACTCACGCTGTTGGTGTGGGTAAAAACATAGATAAACAGCTATCCAAAATTATGATGATTTGTAAAGTACATGCGCTGTGTCAAGGCTTTTCTGGTGTTCGGCTAGCCTTAATAGAACGGATTATTTATTTTATTGATCATGATTTACTGCCAACAGTTCCTAAACAAGGTTCTGTAGGAGCATCAGGAGATTTAGCTCCGTTATCTCATTTATTCTTGCCAATAATCGGAGAAGGAGAGTTTTGGATAAACGAGGATATTATTTCTGCAAAAGAGGTATTAGCGAACCATCAATTAGAAATAATTAAGTTAGAAGCAAAAGAGGGTTTAGGCCTAATAAACGGCACTCAATTTATTCTCGCGCACACCATAACAGGCCTAATCAAAATGGAATACTTATTAGATTTAGCAGATATTTCCGGAGCAATGAGTATTGAAGGTTACAAAGGAAGTTCATCTCCTTTTAGAGAAGAATTACACACAATAAGACCCTTTAAAGGCAGTATTAAAGTTGCTGAAAGAATGCGAAACTTGTTTAAAGACTCTCAAAACATCACTTCACATGAAAACTGTGAGCGTGTTCAAGATCCTTATTCAATGCGTTGTATTCCACAAGTTCATGGCGCTTCTAGAAATGCGTATTATCATTTATTGGAATTAGCCGAAATAGAAATGAATTCTGTAACAGACAATCCTATTGTCTTAAGCGACAGCGAAGCTATTTCTGGAGGCAATTTCCATGGGCAACCACTAGCAATAGCATTAGATTATTGCTCAATTGCTGCTTCAGAACTAGGAAACATTGCAGACAGACGTTGCTGTTTATTATTAGAAGGTAAATATGGTCTGCCTAGATTATTAACAAAAGATGGAGGGTTAAATTCTGGGTTTATGATGCCACAATATACCACAGCGGCCTTAGTAACTGAAAACAAGTCTTTATGCTTCCCTCCTTCTGCAGATAGTATTCCAACGGGCTTGGGGCAAGAAGATCACGTTTCTATGGGAAGTATTTCTGGACGTCAGTTCAATCAGATTTTAGGGAATTTAGAAAAAATAATAGCCATTGAATTGATGTATGCAGCTCAAGCTTTAGATTTTAGAAGACCCAACACGTTTTCAAAAATAATTGAAGAAAATCATAATATAATTAGGGAGAAAGTTGAAAAATTAGAAGATGATCGTCTTTTAAAAGAGGATATAAAAAAAATAATTCAAATGGTAGAAGCCAAAAAATTTATAGTAAAATATAATTAGATATGACATTTAAAGAACAAATTTTAGAAGGGATTCCAAAAGTCTTACCCAATAAAAAATTATACTCAAAAGATTCAAATAGAGCTCCAAAAAGAAAAGATATTTTATCTGTTGAAGAAAAGATATTGGCTATAAAAAATGCATTACGTTATTTTCCAAAAGAATGGCATCAAGAATTGTCCGCTGAATTTGCATATGAATTAAATGAACTTGGTAGAATTTACATGCACCGATTCAAACCAACTTATAAAATTTTCGCAAGACCAATTTTAGAATATCCTGCCAAAACACAACAAGCCGCAGCAATAATATTGATGATTCATAATAATTTGAATCCTGATGTTGCACAACATCCTGAGGAATTAATAACATATGGAGGAAATGGTGCAGTTTTTCAGAACTGGGCTCAGTATCTTTTGGTGGTGCAATATTTGGCGATTATGACAGAAGAACAAACCTTGCATTTGTATTCTGGTCATCCAATGGGATTATTTCCATCATCTAAAAATGCACCAAGAGTCGTAGTCACCAACGGAATGATGATTCCTAATTATTCGAAACCAAATGACTGGGAAAAGTTTAATGCTTTAGGGGTTACTCAGTACGGTCAAATGACAGCAGGTTCATTTATGTATATCGGCCCGCAAGGGATTGTACATGGAACAACCATAACAGTAATGAATGCATTTAGGAAAATACTAAAAAAAGGAGAGAGTCCAAATGGAAAAATATTTTTAACTTCTGGTTTAGGCGGCATGAGTGGCGCACAACCAAAAGCAGGAAATATTGCAGGGTGTATAACTATTTGTGCAGAAGTAAACAGAAAAGCAGCTGCAAAAAGACATCAACAAGGTTGGGTAGATGTTTTAATTGATGATATCGATGTTTTAGTTGAAAAAACTCTTGAAGCTAAAAAAAATAATGAAGTAGTTTCTATCGCTTTTATTGGAAATATTATTGAAGTTTGGGAACATTTTGACAAGAAAAATATCTTTATTCATATTGGCTCAGATCAAACCTCTCTTCATATCCCTTGGACTGGAGGGTATTACCCTGTAGGTTTATCTTATGAGGAATCAAATGTTTTAATTAGAGAAAATCCTAAGCTATTTAAAGAAAAAGTACAAGAATCTTTAAGAAGACATGCAAATTCTATTAATAAACATACCGAAAAAGGAACATATTTTTTTGATTATGGGAATGCTTTTTTATTAGAATCTTCTAGAGCTGGTGCAGATGTGATGGAAAAAAATAATATCGATTTCAAATACCCTTCTTATATTCAAGATATTTTAGGTCCCATGTGTTTCGATTATGGTTTTGGTCCTTTTAGATGGGTTTGTGCATCTGGAAATGGGGAAGATTTAGACAAAACAGATGAAATTGCTGCAAGTATTTTACAAAAATTAATGGAAAATTCTCCAACAGAGATTAGATTACAAATGCAAGATAATATCACTTGGATCAAAAATGCAAAATCTAATAATATGGTGGTAGGGTCTAAAGCGAGAATTTTATATGCAGATGCTCAGGGACGCATAAAAATTGCAGAAGCTTTTAACAATTCAATTGCAAAAGGCGAAATTGGTCCTATTATTTTAGGTAGAGATCATCATGATGTTAGTGGTACAGACTCTCCTTTTAGAGAAACTTCTAATATCTATGACGGAAGTAAATTCACTGCAGACATGGCTATTCACAATGTAATTGGTGATAGTTTTAGAGGTGCAACTTGGGTTTCTATTCACAATGGGGGTGGAGTAGGTTGGGGGGAAGTGATAAACGGAGGTTTTGGAATGTTATTAGACGGCACAAAGGAAGCTGAAAAAAAGCTAAAAAACATGCTTTTATATGATGTGAATAATGGAATTGCTAGAAGAAGTTGGGCAAGAAATAAAGAAGCTATTTTTGCCATTAAAAGAGAAATGGAGAGAACGCCTAATTTAAAAATCACTTTGCCTAACTTCGTAGAGGAAAATATACTAAAAGACTTGTTTTAATGAACGTAATTTTTAAAAACATCAAAGAATTAATTCAGGTTAGAGAAATTGCTGTCGATTTTCTTTCTGGAAAAGAGATGAATATTTTACCTACCATTAAAAATGCTTTTTTATTAGTGGAAAATGGATTGATTTCAAATTTTGGTGTGATGGAAAATTGTCCGAAAACTGAATTAAAAATTATTGATGCTACTGGTAAAATGATTCTACCTTCTTGGTGCGATTCTCACACTCATATCGTGTATGCAGGTAATAGAGAAGATGAATTTGTAGATAGAATTAATGGACTTTCTTATAAAGAAATTGCAGACAATGGCGGTGGAATTTTAAACTCAGCTAAAAAATTACAAACAACTTCAGAAACTGTTTTATACAATCAAAGTAAAGTGCGTTTAGAAGAAATTATACTTTTAGGAACTGGCGCTATAGAAATTAAATCTGGTTACGGATTATCTAAGAGCGCCGAACTTAAAATGCTCCGCGTTATCAAAAAATTAAAAGATAAATACCCTGTTGAAATAAAAGCTACTTTTTTAGGAGCACATGCAGTCCCCTTCGAATATAAAAATAACAAAAGTGGTTATCTGAAAATGCTGATTGAAAATATTCTCCCAGAAATTAAAAAAGAAAATTTAGCAGATTTTATAGATATTTTTTGTGAAACAGGCTATTTTTCGGTTGCTGACACAGAACAAGTTCTACAAGCTGGATTGAAACATGGTTTAGCTGGTAAAATTCATGTAAATCAATTTACTGCGATTGGAGGAATACAAGCCGGAATTGCAAATAATGCTTTATCGGTAGATCATTTAGAAGAAATGAGAAGTGAAGATATTGAAGCTTTAAAAGGCACAAAAACAATGCCGGTTGCATTACCAAGCTGTTCCTATTTTTTAAGTATTCCATATACACCCGCAAGAAAAATGATAGATGAAGGTTTGCCATTGGCTTTAGCCTCAGATTATAATCCGGGCTCAACTCCATCTGGAAACATGAATTTTGTTGTTGCTGCTGCTTGTATAAAAATGCAAATGACTCCTAAGGAAGCTATAAACGCTGCAACAATTAACGGAGCATATGCAATGAATTTACATAACAAAGTAGGTTCTATAACAAAAGGTAAATTGGCAAATTTAATTTTAACGAAAGAAATCCCTTCTTATAACTTTATCCCATATTCATTTGGAAATTCTTGCATTGAAAAAGTGTTTTTAAAAGGCGAAGAAATAAAATAAAAAAATGAATTTTTTTAAAGACTTAAATATTGTTTATCAAGCTGGAAATAAAGAGTGTTATTCCGTAAGAGAATCTGAAATTAAAAATCAACATTGGCATCAAGAATTAGCTGTCTCTAGTGTTGAAAAAATACAAAAAAACTCCACCTCTACTATTGGTGTCATTGGGTATGTTTGCGATGCAGGTGTACAAAGAAATCAAGGTAGAATTGGTGCACGCAAAGGACCAAGATTCATTCGTAACAAATTAGGAAAACTTCCAGTTCATTTCAAAAATAAAAATATTATAGATTTTGGAGATGTGATTTGTATTGATGATTATTTAGAAGATTGCCAGAGAGCACTATCTAAAAGCATTAGTGCCTTAATTAAAAATAATATTTTTCCTATTGCCATTGGTGGTGGACATGATATTGCTTATGCAAATTTTAACGGCATTAAGGATGCGCTTAAAAACTCAACAAAAAACAAAATAGGAATTATAAATTTTGATGCACATTTTGATTTAAGAGCTATTGAAACTCTGCCAAACTCAGGAACTCCTTTCTATCAAATTTTATCCGAAAACAAAACTACTACCTATTTTGCAATCGGAATTCAACAGCAGTCCAATTCTAAAGAATTATTTGAAATTGCAAAAAAAAATGATGTGTCTTATGTTTCAAATTTAGATTGTGAGACTTTTAGTAAAGTCTTAAAAAATAAACTTAATGCCTTTGTTAAAAAAGCAGACTATCTATACATAACTATAGATTTAGATGGATTTTCATCTGCTTTTGCACCTGGCGTAAGCGCTCCTTCACCTCTTGGTTTTAACCCTAACTTTGTGTATCAAGTTTTAAAATTCTTATTCAAAAGTAAAAAAGTAATTTCCTGTGACATTGCGGAGCTAAATCCAGATTATGATATTGATGATAGCACTGCCAAATTAGGGGCTAGATTGTTAGATTATATAGTTCAAAATACATAATAAAGTAATCTTCCCTAAATATTTAAAATCTGATGTTTTCTTAAATTGTTTTACTAACTTTAAAAGACAACATTTAATTTTAAATCATGAATAAATTAGATAAAAATCAAATCTCCAAATTAGGTCACAAAATTAATCAACTTAAAAAAAGAATATCCAGAACAGAAATAAGTGGAAACATAGAGAAAGTTGAATTTAGAAAAATGAGAATTAATAAAATGAAAAAGAGAATATTAGAGTTTTCAAAGAAAAAATAATATTTCAAAACATACATTTACAATGAAAAAAATATATTTAGTAATGTGCGTTTTAGGTTTAGCCCTTCCTTATTACCATTTGATAAAATTTCTTAACCAAAATCAATGGTCTATGAATGGTTTTTGGGATGAAATATTTTACTCCTCTCATCCAGTTTCAATGATTTCAATGGATTTAAGTGTTGCTGCAAGTACATTTCTTGTTTTTTTAATTTATCAATTTAAATTGAAAAAAATAAATCCTATTAAATATATCGTTTGTCTTTTTGTAGTGGGTTTTTCTTTAGCACTTCCTCTTTATCTTTACGACACACACGATAAGAAATAATTTATATGAATTCATTTGAAGAGTCTTTTAAGCATCTTAATAGGGATCCTGTTATGGCTTATTTAATAGATACATTTGGTGATCAAATATCTATTGAGGACAGGTATGAAGATGATTTAGCAAAAGCCATTTCACAGCTGATTATAGAGCAACAAGTGAGTTTCAAAGCTGCAATTACGATAAAAAAAAGATTCAATAGCTTAATCAAAGAATTGTCCCATCAAAATATTTTGAAAATAAGTAATAAGGATCTTCAGTCAATTGGAATAT
>CESE01096408.1_pt1 | contig 13099 bp, 12 predicted proteins | sample 350271 | NCBI WGS metagenome assembly CESE01 (sample SAMEA2621536, study PRJEB7988) | marine metagenome | isolation source: saline water (ENVO:00002010), including | reverse complement strand
ACCATGGGACAAATGCGGTGCAAATTTATTTCTTTTTTTTAATTAGCCCTCTAAAAATATAAAAAATATCATAAAAATATTGCATTAACCTTTTAACATATTTTAAGTCAATTATCTACGTCAAAAAAAAGAACACAAAATATTTTTTATACATTCGCACAAGTTTGAATACAATTGAATAAATCGAAAAAAATGCAGTACAAAAAAATAAACAATTTGCTAGGTTGGTTAGCATTTGCAATTGCTTTAAGCACTTACATCTTAACCCTAGAACCCACCACAAGCTTCTGGGATTGTGGGGAATACATAGCTACAGCCTTTAAACTTCAGGTTGGACATCCTCCGGGAGCACCTACTTTTTTACTCTTAGGAAACTTCTTTTCTAACTTTGCTTTTGGCGATGTTACTAAAGTAGCTTACATGATTAATTTGATGTCTGCAATGACTTCTGCCTTCACTATTCTGTTTTTATTCTGGACTATTACTGCTTTTGCCAAACGTATTTTAGGTAAAATTGAGTCTCAAGGACAAGTTTATTCTATTATGGGCGCTGGTCTTGTGGGATCTTTAGCCTATACTTTTTCCGATTCGTTTTGGTTTTCTGCCATCGAAGGGGAAGTATATGGGATGTCGTCGTTTTTTACAGCGGTCGTATTTTGGGCTGCCTTAAAATGGGATGAAGAGTACGATCTTATTGGAGATTCTGCCAACAGATGGTTGCTTTTAATAACTTACCTGGTTGGTTTATCAATTGGAGTTCACATGCTAAACCTATTAGCTATACCCGCTGTTGTTTATATGTATTACTTCAAAAAATACAAAACCACAAAAAAAGGTTTCTTCGTAACAGGAATTGTTTCGGTACTAATTTTAGGTTTTATTTTCTTCGGATTGATACCTCAAATAGTAAAATGGCTTGGTATTGTTGAACGTACATTTGTAAACAGTATTGGCTTACCATTTAACAGTGGAACCATTTTCTTTATCGGTTTATTGGTTGCAGTAATTTATTACGGGCTCAAAAAAGCGAAAGAAAGCAACAGAAATCTAATTCACACTGCCATTTTAGGAATTACATTTATCCTTATTGGTTATTCTTCTTTTGCTGTTTTAGTTATTCGTTCGAATGCAAACACGCCAATTGACGAAAACAACCCAGAAGAAGCCGTTGGCTTATTAGCCTACCTTAATCGTGAACAATATGGCTCTACACCTTTAATACACGGGCAATATTATACAGCTGGGCTAGACAAAAAAAATCCGTACAGCGATGGAACGCCTGTTTATGTAAAAGATGAAGAAGTCGGAAAGTATGTTATTTCTGATCCTAGAAAAAACCACAGCCCAAACTTCGAGAAAAAACACTCTGGATTATTCTCTAGAATGTGGAGTAGAGAAAGTAGACACGTAAATGCTTATAAAGACTGGGGAAATATTACAGGTAGAAAAGGTAAGAAACCAAGCTTTGGCGAAAACCTGACTTATTTCTTCAACTACCAAATTAACCATATGTACTTTAGGTATTTTATGTGGAACTTTGCAGGAAAACAAAACGATATGCAAAGTCATGGTTCTATTACAGAAGGTCAATGGCTTAGTGGAATTACATTTTTTGATGAGTGGCGTTTAGGCCCACAAGAAAATCTTCCTAGGGGACAAGCAAACAACCCAGGAAGAAACCACTTCTACATGCTCCCATTTTTATTGGGTATGATTGGTTTATTCTATCATTATAAAAAGAACAAAAAAGACGCTTGGATTGTAAATCTACTTTTCATTTTTACAGGCTTGGCAATTGTTGTGTATCTTAATCAATATCCATATCAACCTAGAGAAAGAGATTATGCTTATGTAGGTTCCTTTTATGCTTTTGCAATTTGGATTGGATTGGGAGTACTTGCAATAATTGAAAAACTAAGAGTTTATGCTCCAGAAAAAATTGCAGCAATAGCAACTACCACTTTATGTTTAGTTGCAGTTCCTGGGATTATGGCTTCCGAAGGTTGGGACGATCACAACAGATCGGATAGATATACAGCACGCGATTTTGCTAAGGCATATCTAGATTCTTGTGAGCCAGATGCGATACTCTTTACCATGGGAGACAACGATACTTTCCCACTTTGGTACGTACAAGAAGTAGAAGGCTATAGAACCGATGTAAGAATTGTAAATCTTAGTTTATTAAATACCGATTGGTATATAGACCAAATGAAACGGGATGCATACGAAGGAAAAGGAGTTCCTTTTACGATGCCTAATAAATTATACAGACAAGGAACCAGAGATGTAGCCATTTACCAAGATGCAGGAATTTCAGATCAGCGTTGGGATGTTTCTAGAATGAACGAATGGATTCAAAGTGATGGACCTAGAACGAAAGTTCAAATGGGGAAAGAATATGTTTACTTCCCTACCAAGAAACTTCGTATTCCTGTAAACAAAGAAAAAGTTATAGCTAATGGAACTGTGTCTCCAGAAGATGCTCATTTAATTCTACCTAGTATAAACTGGAATTTAAATGTGAATCAGATGGAGAAGAAACACATGATGATTATAGATTTGATAGACACCAACAACTGGGATCGTCCAATTTATTTCTCTATCACCATTGGAAATAGTGCACATTCATTCTCATATTTATGGGATTATTTCCAACTAGATGGGTTGGCTTACCGTTTTGTACCCATTAAAACTAAATCTGAATCCGGTAAAATTGGTCGTGTAGAAACCGATGTGCTTTATACCAGTTTAATGGAGAAATTTGAATATGGAAACATGAATGGTGAAAATGTTTATATGGATGAAACGAACTTAAGATTGGTGATGAATATCCGTAATAACTTTTCCAGACTAGCTGATAAATTAATTATTGAAGGTGATACTTTGAGAGCCGTTAAGGTTTTAAACAAATGCATAGACTTAATGCCGCACGAAAAAGTAGAGTATAATTACTTTATGCTTCCTATTGCAGAAAGTTTCTACGCCTGTGGAGAAATTGAAAAAGCGAGAATGATAATCTCTACAATGCAGGAGATGTTTGAAGAAAAACTCACTTACTACGCACAATTCGAAGAAGAGAATAAGGACGCTGTAAGAAGTGACACGCAACGATCTTTATCGCTTTACAATAGTATTGTGAGAGTTGTTATGGCAAACGATACCGAAGCATACGCAGAGGGTATTGCAAACGACTTTCAAACAAGAATGAAAACTTCTAACTTTAGATAAATAGGAAAGCGCTGGAAACAGCGCTTTTTTTTATGACTTACCTCTACAAAACACCGCAATTACTTAAATGGTATTATCCCAATTTAATTTGGGATTTTACCACAGCGGAAAAGTGCGTCTATTTAACTTTCGACGATGGTCCTACAACAGAATATACCCTGTGGATTTTAGAACAACTCGAAAGCTATAATGCCAAAGCAACTTTTTTTTGCATTGGTAATAATGTAGAAAAACACCCTAAAGAATTTGAAGCTATTATAAAGCAGAAACATTCTGTAGGAAACCATACATACAACCATATAAATGGATGTAACAATAGTCTACTCTCTTATCTAAGAGATATTAGGAAGTGTGAAGCCATTTTTAAATCGAACTTATTTAGACCGCCATACGGCAGAATGAGTAACAAACAATCTGCTGTACTCACTAAAGAATACAAAGTTATTATGTGGGATGTTTTAAGTGGAGATTTCGACACTAGTTTATCTGGAGAAAAGTGTGCAGAAGCCGTAATAGACAACACCACAAATGGCTCGATAATTGTCTTTCACGATAGTATAAAAGCAGCAGACAGATTGAAAATTGCATTACCTATCGTTTTAGAGACTTTAACTTCTCAAGGATTTACTTTTAAGGCAATTTTGTAACTCTAGGACAACTATTTACTATACTTAACAGTCTTATCTAATAAATAATATGCTTATAGGCAAGATTACAGAATATTGCAATAATCGTATATTTGAAAATTGTTTCACAGAGAAAATAAAAAGCTTAGATTAAAAATGAAGTAGAATTAAAATAGTTATAAGTTTTGAGTTTGAAAAAAAGACAACGTCTCAAAACATCAAGTAAATAATCGACTTCTGTTTTCTTTTTTTATTCCCGACCTCTTTTCTTTTAGTGAAAGAAATGTATAAAATGAGCGTAGCAAAATGCTCTTTTAGCTTGCCGACCAAAGGAAGACTAGCGAGTTCATTTTGGTAGCCATTTTAAAGTTTCTGTAGTGTTAAGAAAGAAAATATTCATGATTTTTGGTTCTTTTCATCAAGGAAAAGAACTAAAACAAATATTTTTGGTCCTGCATCGTAAGGAATAAACATTATAAATAAACTTAGAACATCCCAATATGAAAAAAGTCAGCGTATTATTAGTCGTGTTGTTTTGTGCAATTACATCAACACAAGCACAATTTTTTGGCAGTAAAAAAATTACTGGAAATGGTAAAATAAGTCACGAAACCAGAAGTACTAAGGATTATCAATCTATAGCTGTTTTAGGCAATTTAGATGTAGAACTTGTAAGAGGAGAAGAAGGTCGCATAAAAATTGAAGCCGAAGGAAATCTTATAGAATACATTAGAACCAGTGTTGTAAACAACGAACTCACCATCAGAATAAAAAAAGGCTATTCGCTTAGACCATCATTAAGAAAACGAATTGCTATTACGGTTCCTTTCGAAGACATAAGTGAAGTTAGCCTTTCGGGTTCTGGAGACATACACGGTACGGAGCCTATTAAATCAAATCGTTTATCTACAGTAGTTTCTGGCTCTGGTGACATTGATTTGCATGTAATTACAAAAACTATAATTGCTAAGGTATCAGGTTCTGGGGATTTAAAACTATACGGAAAAACCAATCATTTTGAAGTTTCGGTTGTTGGTTCTGGCGATGTTTCTGCATTTGAATTAATTACAAATACTGCAGAGACTTCTGTATCTGGCTCTGGCGATATTCGCCTATTTGTAAACGACAGTCTAGAAGCAACTGTTGCAGGGTCGGGAGATATACACTATAAAGGAAATCCAATAAATATTGAAAAGAGTGTTGCTGGCTCTGGTACTATTTCGAGGGAATAGCTCTAATTTCACTGTATGCTATACGCCTTACTATCCGGATTATTTTTTGGCTCTTCGGATGCTTTATGGAAACCAGTAATTTCTAAATATAGTTATAATTCTATTGTACTATCTAGAACAATTTTTAGTTCATTAATCCTCTTAGTTTTCGTTTTACTAAGTGGGAATTTAAACCTTGCCTATATTCCTGATTATTTATTGGTGCTTTTTCTAGGGACTATTGCTGCCTTTGCTTTTACATTCCTAATAAAAGCCTTCGAACATGAGGCTACCTCGATCGTTATAACCTTAAATTCGGTCACCTTAATCGTTTCGCAAATAACTGCTTTTCTGCTTTTTAATGAATTGGTGAACTGGAAAAACTACAGTTTGGTTTTTGCTTTTATTATGCTCGCTGTACTGTTATTAAACAATTTAAAATTTAGCTTAAACAAGGGTATTAAATACGCCTTAATTTCTTCTGTATTGTTTGGAATAGCCTACCCTTTACTTTCAATTTCTGTTAATGCTATAGGTAATTACCAAACCGCATCCCTACAAGAAATAACCTTGCTATTTTGGATTACTGTATATGTATTCAAAAACAGATCTACTGAAAAAGTTCGGCTATTGGTAAATAGATAAGTTCTTGTTTTAGCCATATTATCTGCTGTAGGATTAAGCCTTCTCTTCTATGCCTATTCGTTTTTGGAGGTCTATAAGGTTCATCTAATTTCTAGCTTCTACCCTATTCCAGCATTGCTTATCTCTTTCCTTATATACAAGGAGAAAATATCGATTTATCAATTTTTTGGAATTGCACTTTCCATAGTATCTATTTACTTAGTTGCGACCAACTTCATTTGAGTCTGTAAAATAATTATTTAGAAAACTTAAAGTAAAAAAATGAAAACCTGGTATATAAATTAAATCTAAATATTCGTTTTCTATAGCTCTAATTTCTTTTGTAGTTGCTTTGGTATATTTACATAAATGGTAATTACACATATAATAAAATAGTCTCTATAGTCGTCTGCTAAACCATCTATATTTGTAAACGATAAGGGATTTTTAGCTGACTTATAAATTTTATTTTTTATATAGAGTATAGCTTGTCCTAATAAATAGATGAGCACTCATTCGGTAATAAATCTATTTGCAATAATATCTTTTCCTCTAAACTAATGTTACTATTCTCTATCGCATTAGACTTTAATATCTCCTCAGAAACTTCAGTTGATTAATTAATTGTAAAAGCGACTCTTTACCTCTTTAGCAATTATCAAGTATCCTTCGCGAACTAACTAAATCGGTTTATAAATCTTTATTTTCTTAGCCAGCTGAACTCAAGTAATAAACATAATGTATTTCATGGATATGTATTCATAATCGTTAAATCAACAATGAAAAGTGATACATTTCATGACTTACAAGCCAATACAATGAACACGAACATAGTTATCGTAAACAATAAAACTCCTTGGTTTTTCTCAAAAAAAACACATTAATTTATTTATATTTGGACAATACAAACGGCTAAATAAACACCCTATGAAAACAGTTTTACTTTTTGTTACCAGCATTTTCATCAGCTTAAACCTTCAAGTAGTAGCACAAACTGCCACCAACTTTACAGAAGAAGATTGTAACAGTAATTCTCATACACTTTTCGACGAGCTCGATGAAGGAAAAATCATTGTTATAGCTTGGGTAATGCCTTGTGGTTCTTGCTCATATTTTGGCTCACATGCATACGATGCAGTTCAAACTTTTACTGAAACGCATCCTGGAAAAGTAGAATTCTATTTAACAGATGATTACGCAAATACAAGCTGTTCGAATATTTCGAGTTGGGGAAATGCAAACAATATGGAAAACCATATTGCCTTTTCGTCAGAAGCTATTAGCATGAGCGATTATGGAACTAATGGAATGCCTAAAGTAGTTGTTTTGGCAGGAAATGATCATGCAGTATTGTACAACGAAAACAATGGATCAATTAGTTTTGAAGGGGTTTTGGAAGCTATTACAAGTGGGCTAAATACTGTTGGAATTGGAGATAGTGATGCGGTCAATAATTCACTCTCCATTTTCCCTAATCCAAGCAATGGTCTTTTCGATGTAGAATTTTATGTACAAGTAAAGAGCAAGCTAGAAGTATTTACAGTACTAGGCGAAAAAGTGGTAAATGTGAATATTGAAGATTGTACGCCGAATCAAAAAAATAAAATTAATATTGATTTATCTTCAAAAGCTGCAGGTTTGTATTTGGTAAACTTAAGTAATGGTACATTCAATGAGTCTCAAATTATTACAATTGAAAACGCTCTTGTAAAATAAATAAATTACTAGTAAAATATACCAACCCAATGAACTACGATATTGTTATACTTACCGCCTCAAGGTACGAGAATCCAACAGAAACAGATTGGTATATAAATCAAGTTATTTTAGAAGATGACTTGGTAAAAAAAGCTTTAGAACAAAAAGGCTTCAAGGTTATTAAAAAAGCATGGGATGCTACTGATATAGACTGGGCTAATTGCAATTATGCTATTTTTAGGACAACCTGGGATTATTTTGAGCGTTTTGAGGAGTTTTTTAAATGGTTTTCAAAAACAAATAAAATAGTACAATTCATCAATTCTCCCGAAGTAATTTATTGGAATTTAGATAAACACTATTTGCAAGAATTGCAACAAAAACAAGTAAACATACCTCCTACCCTATTTATAGAAAAAGGGTCGAAAGATACTTTAGCTAATTTATTTTCTAAAACTTCTTGGGATAAAGCTGTTCTCAAACCTGCAATTGCTGGAGCAGCTAGAGAAACGTTTTTAATTAGTGCTTCTGAGTATAATCGATACGAATTAGACTTACAGAGACTCATTTCTGAAGAAGTAATGCTGTTTCAAGAATTCCAATATCGTATTCAAGAACAAGGAGAGATTAGCCTAATAATGATCGGTGGAGAATTTTCGCATGCCGTATTAAAAAAGGCTAAAAAAGGAGATTTTAGGGTACAAGATGATTTTGGGGGAACTGTAGAAGAGTACAAGGCGAGCCATAAAGAAATTGACTTTGCAACTAAAGCGCTACTTGCCTGTCCACATAAAACATTGTATGCTAGAGTAGATCTGTTTTACGACAATAACAACCTACTCTCACTTGGCGAATTAGAATTAATCGAACCCGAATTATGGTTTAGAAACCATCCTGAAGCTGTCACAAAACTAGCCGATATAATAACTGATTATATTCATTCAAATAATATTAAATAAATGTCTCAAAAAGCAAAATTAGTTTGGAATTTTAGTGGACCTGATGCCCTAAAAATTGCAGAACACCATTTAATTCATCTAAACGAATTTAGTATCTTAGAAAATATATTATTTTTAGAAACTGGTATAGAAAAAGTTACAGACCTAGCCTACGATGCTTTCATTATTGTAGACCTAAAATGGGCAAATACACTCCGAACTAAACTAAAACCTAAGCAAGGTTATTTAGTTGAATAAATTACTTTTACACCATGAGAAATAAAATTATGCTTTTAGGCTCTGGCGAGCTCGGAAAGGAATTCGTGATTGCTTGTCAGCGATTAGGACAATATATAATTGCTGTAGACTCTTACAATAATGCTCCTGCTATGCAAGTAGCTCAAGCTTCGGAAGTAATAAACATGTTAGATGGTGACGCCTTAGATGCGATTGTTGCAAAGCATAAACCAGATATTATTGTACCCGAAATAGAAGCCATACGTACAGAACGATTTTACGAGTACGAAAAGCAAGGAATAAAAATTGTTCCTAGTGCGAAAGCCGCAAACTATACAATGAATCGTAAAGCAATTCGCGATTTAGCAGCTATAGAAGTGGGCGTAAAAACGGCAACTTATAAGTATGCTACTTCTTACGAAGAATTAAAAGCAGGAGTCGCTATTTGTGGAATGCCTTGCGTAGTAAAACCATTAATGTCTAGTTCGGGCAAAGGACAGTCGGTTATAAAAAATGAAGAAGACATTCTGAAAGCTTGGAGATATGCTTTAGAGGGATCACGAGGTGATGTAATGGAAGTTATTGTAGAGGAGTTTGTAAACTTTGATTATGAAATAACCTTACTTACGCTTACTCAAGACAATGGGGAAACATTATTCTGCCCTCCTATAGGACACCGACAAGAACGTGGCGATTACCAAGAAAGCTGGCAACCTATGCCTATGGTTGATGCACGATTATTAGAAGCTCAAAAAATGGCTACTGATGTAACTGCTGCTTTAGGAGGTTCTGGTATTTGGGGAGTTGAGTTTTTTATTGGTAACGAAGGCGTCTATTTTTCTGAACTCTCTCCAAGACCTCACGATACTGGAATGGTAACTTTAGGAAATACTCAGAATTTTTCTGAATTTGAATTACATGCCAGAGCAGTATTAGGAATTCCTGTAGCTGAAATTACGCTAGAGAAAAATGGTGCTAGTGCCGTGGTGTTAGCGAGTACAGAAAGCAATAAACACCCTCTGTTTTCAGGAATACATAAAGCTGCATCTTATAAAAATAGTGATTTTAAGTTGTTTGGAAAACCAACCACAAGACCTTATAGAAGGATGGCAGTAGCACTTGCTTTTGGTGAGGAACCTGTTGAAGACTTAGTTAAAAAAGCGGTAGAAATTGCCGCACATATTACTGTAAACTAAAAAAGGAGCCAAATGGCTCCTTTTTTCTTACTTCTTTAGTTCTTGTTTAATCACAGAAATCATTTCCTCAAACTCTACTCTTTCGTAAAGCCGAGTTAAAAATGCAATATTACCCTTTTTATCGATTACTATATTTCGGGTAACGCCCTGTTTAGGTCCTGCAAAAAGGTCAAACAAACTACCGTCTATATCTAAAGCGATAGGATAAGTAACCCCTATTTTCTCAACAAAAGCTCTTGTAGTCGCTTCATCTTCTTTTAAGTCAATTCCTATTAGGATAAAATCGTCCTCTTTAAATTCTTGCCAAACTTCAGATTCTAAATGTGGCATTTCTTTACGGCATACACTACACCAAGAAGCGGTAAACTGTAAAACCACCACCTTACCTAAAAGCATTTCATTAGAAACGGTGTCACCATTAAGTAAGAATAATTCAAAGTTTGGTGTTGCCTCTCCTTCAGTTACTATATAACCTCTTTCATCCATATTTTGTGCACACAATTGAAAAGACAAAAGACTCATTAATCCTAAAATAAAAGTTCTCATAATTGAATATTTTAGTGAATATCGAATCTAATTTATCTTTTAGCAGGCTTCAAAATCTCTAAAGGCAATTTAACTGGTTTTCCTGGTTTTCCGTTTTCATCAAATACTTTTTCTATTTGAGCTAACATATTGGAAATACTAACTATTACACCAGAACCTACACCTGCTTTAGGATGATCCCAAGTTACTTTCATTCCTTTTTTAAGCTTCGAAATTAGCTCGGCAGAAGGTCTTTTTTGAGAAGATTGCCCTTTTGGCCTTTTGTATTTATCTAATTGTAAATCTTTATTTTTTTTAGGTCTGCGTTTAGACATTGACCATACATCCGTTAGAATAGTGATTTTTTTCCCTTTTGAGGTAACTTTAGTGTTTCTTAAAAAAGCTGCTTTTGGTACTGCTTTTAATGCCAGATTAACAGATGCTTCAAGAGAATTTGCAGTAAACGATTGTTGCTTTAATGCTAATTCGTATTGCTGATCTGTTTTAAAATCTTTAGTACTCACACTATTGAGTGTTCCTAAATCTTTAGTGCAACTTACCATTAAAGATAAAAGTGCTACACTTGCAATAATTTTTTTCATAAGATAATTTTAGAAGTCCAATTTACAAAAAGCTTGTCACTAATCAGATATAATCAATTAATATTGAAGAACTCCTTCTGCATTAACTTTCACCTGATAACCTTGACCAGGATTCATCGAGCCAATACCGTTAAATCCCCATTCTGGGATTAATGCATTGCCCGAATAATCCTTTACTATTATAATTAATTCTTGATCTAGAAGATCATGAAAAACATCTTGAACATCTATAGGTTCGATAGGTAAATAACCAACCATGTTCCATCCTTGTTGTAAACTAATTGGAAATAATTCAGGCTTTAAATATGCCCCATCGATTGTGATTTCAGAATTAGCGGTCGTTTTTACTAAATAAGCTTGACCGGGTAAAATAGAACCAATAGCATTATAGTTGTAGGCAACAAGATAAGCTTGACCACTATTATTTTTCACAATAATCAAATCATCAATAATAGGTTCGAAAATTGAAGACACGGACATATTAGAGGCGTAAATATAAGATGAAAATAAGGACCAACCATTAGGAATCGTAATGGTTTGAGTCGTAATAGGGCTGATATTTATCATTGAAACAATAGAACTAAAGCCATTATATTCAAATAAATTTTGACTGGGTTGAAGCATGCTATATTCCACGTCCATTAGCCAACTCACTCCATCGGATGCATCCCAAACCTGCCAAATAAAGGCTTCGTTCTCTGTAAATCCTTGATTGAATTCTGAGTCGAATCCTTGAATGTTAATAGTGGTATTCATTCCAGCCCACTCTGTATATCCAGCACAAATTAAACCGCTATCAACTAAATAAAATACGCCTATCCAATCTCCGTTAGTAATAGGCGAATTGTTAACTAATATACTTGCATCCGCATTTAAAGCAACTGTATGAGTAAAACCATAGGATTCGGCAAAACTCCAATTGGGCTCGGGATAACCAACACAACTACTATCGTTGAGGTTTGCTAATTCGTTATAGTTTATTGCATTGTTATTGGTACATCCATACACATCGCCTGTAACAATATAGTTTACAGTAGCACAAATACTGTCGGAAATGAAACCTTCGGGATAAAAACAATATTCTATTGGGTAAGTCCCAGGTGTATTGCCACTCATCATGTGTCCACTAAATTCATCAACATAAGAAGCCGAGGGTATTTCTACATCGTAAAAACTCTGACTTACAAATGGGGTATAACAAACTCCCCAACAAAACCAATTTGTTGGTGTATCAGATGATAGTGTATTTCGTTTAGAATGAACAATTAAGGCTTCATTAGAATTGTTATGTACATTAATTCCAACTTCTAACTCCTCGTCTTCAGATCCAATAATCGTTAAAGTCTGATAACTTAAACTTAATATATCAGAATTTAGACTAAACAAACAAGTTCCGTTTTCAACGTCGTTCTCTGCACTAAAATTAAACGCTGTAGGATTAGTACAACCAAATACAGGCTCCAAAAATGTTAAGGATGAATATTTAACTTCATCGCCAGAAATTAATCCATTGGAGTTGGAAAACAATACAGAAGCATGTAAGGTTACATCACCTTGTAGGGTTGGAGGAGCAATCCAATTAAAAATCCAAGTTTTAACTCCAGAACCAGTACTTCCTAAATTGGTATGCGTAATATAGTTTCCATTAGAAATGAGTTGTGTGTATACTGTTTCAGATAACACCAATTCTCCTACTTTTTCGCCCAATGTATTTTCCATACAAGCTTGAAAACCAAATTTAGTAACCCCAACCGAATTAGCGGTAATAGCTATATAGTAAGATTCACCTAGATTATAATGCGTGTTGTTTTCTAGTTCCGACGAAATTAAAACCTGAGAATTTAAAGGCAAATTATTTGAATTAGGTATATGGCATGATTCACAAGTATTCTGATCATCTGCAATTGCTCCGCTAAAACCTGCTGGAGCTCCAGTAGAATGTGTAAACGATTCGGGTACTCCAAAAACAATTAGGAGTAAGCAAAAAGCTGCCATATAGTATTTTACACTAGTATTCATTAATTATTGCTAATTTGGTTTTGTAAAATGACAATAAATATGCCCTAATTTACAACTAATTTATAAGCTACGTTAAAATGATAAATTATAAGTTTTGTAAAATAAAAATTATGGTATAAAAAAAGCCACTTAATTAAAAGTGGCTTCTGGTAGTTGCGGGGACTGGACTCGAACCAGCGACCTTCGGGTTAT
>CESE01148733.1_pt1 | contig 13136 bp, 9 predicted proteins | sample 350271 | NCBI WGS metagenome assembly CESE01 (sample SAMEA2621536, study PRJEB7988) | marine metagenome | isolation source: saline water (ENVO:00002010), including | reverse complement strand
CAATGCTAAAAAAAACAGGGCCCAATAAAATTTGGCCCTCCGCTGAGTTTTACAGCGGAAAGGTTAAAGAACAACGAGCACGCCATCAAAAGCATGATGACACTGAATATAATCTTGAACCCAATATAAAAGAAGCGCCCGGGGGCCTGCGCGACATCCAACTTATCAACTGGACCGCTAAACGCCACTTTGAAGTTCATCGCCGGTCACATTTAGTGGTAAAAGGTTTTCTCTCTGAGGAGGAGTACAGGACACTGCGCCGAGACGAGGAGTTTCTGTGGAAGGTCCGCTATGGCCTGCACCTTATTGTCGGTCGCGCAGAAGAGCGTCTTCTATTTGATTATCAGCGTAAGCTTGCAGCAATGTTCGGTTACACCGATAGCGACGGCAGGCTGGGTGTTGAAAAGTTCATGCAGCGCTATTATCAAGTTGTACTTTCAATTCGTGAACTCACTGATGTCTTGCTCCAATATCTGGATGAAGCAATCTATAGAAAAGGTAAAACCAAGTCTGTCGTTGAGATCAATGATAGATTTCTCATTCGTGACAATTATCTAGACACCGTTGATCCTTTCGTTTTTGTTAAATATCCGTCAGCGCTATTGGAACTATTTGTAATTTTAGGTGAAAACGACAGTATTATTGGAATAAGAGCATCTGCCATAAGACAAATCAGACTGCATCGGAATTTAATTGATGACGAATTCAGAAATAACCCGATTAATAAAGGGCTATTCATGCGTCTATTAAAGGTCCCATTTAAACTCTCAGATCAACTCCAGCGTATGAATCGTTATGGTATTTTAGGTAAATACCTGCCTGAATTCGGTAAAATAGTAGGGCAAACCCAACATGATTTATTTCACATATATCCCGTGGACGTGCACACCCTTCAAGTAGTGAGAAATTTACGTCGATTCGTACGCCCAGAAATGACAAAACTATTCCCTGTCGCCTCACACATTTATAAAAATCTAGGTAAACCTGAGCTAATTATCATTGCAGCCCTATATCACGATATAGCCAAGGGTCGAGGTGGAGATCATTCCAAGTTAGGTGCGGCCGATATCATTGCATTTAGCCAGAGCCACGGGCTACAACCAGAAGAAATTGATCTTTTAAAATGGCTAGTGGAAAGCCATCTTCTAATGTCTACAGTGTCTCAAAGAGAGGATACGTCTGATCCTGATGTGATCTATAAATTTGCCACCCAAGTTGGCGATCTAATGCATCTTGAACATTTATATTTACTCACTGTTGCTGATATTAACGCCACTAATCCTAGACTTTGGACAGATTGGAAGGGTTCGCTGATGCATAACCTTTACTTTGAAACTAAACGTGCCCTACAGAATGGTCTTGGCTCTCCTGAAAAGCGCTCTACCTGGGTAGCTTCGGCGAAAAAGGCTGTTCTTGATCGTCTAGCGAAGATGGACGTCGATGCATCTGCAGCCAGAGATGTCTGGCATGACGTTGATGACGAGCTGTTCTTGCGGGAACGTGCCGCTGACATTGCAACCTTTACCGCCGCTATTGTTGCTAACAAAGATCCTCTCGAACCTTTAGTTCTGTTGCGAGATGTTGGCGTAGAGATTCCTATTGCCACGCAAATTTTCATCTACGCCCGAGATCGGAAACAAATGTTTTCAGTGATCGCTGCAATCCTTGAGCAACTTCAGCTCACGATTCAGGACGCTCGGCTTCAAACTAACAGTCGTAATCAAGCCTTCGATGTGTTCTACGTGCTTGACGAGGAAGACCGGCCAGTCGGCAAAAATACCGAGCTCTGCGGAAGGATTGTCAAAGCCTTAAAAAAAGGCATCAAGAATCCTAAATCTGTAAATACTGATGTTCGGCGGCGCACATCACGTCAATTGAAGCAGCTAACGATGAAAACGACAGCTTCACTGAAAAATGATCCGGAGACCAACACTACGGTGCTAGAGGTTATAACTCCTGATCGCCCAGGATTACTTGCTCATTTGGGTCGTATATTCCTGCGCTACGAACTGAATCTTTACAACGCTAAAATTGCAACCTTAGGCGAGCGAGTTGAAGATGTGTTTTACCTAACTGACCGCAACCATCTTCCTCTGACTGATCCAGATTTCAACCTATTAATCCAGCAAACCATCTGCGATGAGCTTGATCAACGAAATAGAGAAAAGACCCATGGCGCTTAATGGCAATCAACAGGGAGTTGGCAATAGTCAATGAATACTAATCTAGAGCTGTTACAGGCCTATCCGTTTGAACGCCTAAATCAATTAAAAGCAGGAATTACTCCGCCAGCGCATTTAACTCATATTTCACTTTCTATTGGTGAGCCCAAGCATCCTGCCCCTAAATTTGTCAAGCAGGCTTTAATTGAATCAATTGATAAATTAGCTCATTACCCCTCAACACGAGGTTCTATTGAACTTAGAACATCTATTGCCCAGTGGCTAGAGCAGCGATTTGATCTAGATAAAGATAGCCTAGACCCAGAATCTCAGATTTTACCGGTCTGTGGTACCCGTGAAGCAATATTCGCGTTCACCCAAGCGGTCATAAGCCCAAACAACAGCACAACTAAACCCATCGCAATAGCTCCAAATCCGTTCTATCAAATTTATGAAGGTTCAGCCATTCTTGCCGGAGCAGAGCCCTACTACTTGGAATGTAGCCCCGAAAATGGATTTGTCCCAGACCTAAATTCCGTACCAAGTGCGATCTGGGAACGTTGCCAACTACTGCAGCTATGCTCTCCGGGAAATCCCACTGGAGCAGTGATGTCGGTTGCACAGATGCAACATGCAATAAATCTGGCGGATCAGCACAACTTTGTTATCGCTAGTGACGAATGCTACTCGGAAGTTTACCTTGATGAGCGCAGCCCGCCGCCAGGTCTGCTTGAAGCCTGCCAAGGCATGGGCCGGACCGACTATGCTCGATGTGTGGTTTTTCATAGCCTGTCAAAACGCTCAAACCTTCCAGGGATGAGATCAGGTTTTGTCGCTGGAGATAAATCTATTTTGAACCAGTTTTTCAACTATAGAACCTATCATGGCTGCAGCATGTCCTTACCCGTGCAAATTGCCTCCACAGCGGCATGGCAAGATGAGCACCATACCATCGAAAATAGAACTCTCTACCGCGAAAAATTTTCAGCGGTAACAGATATACTACGGAACTGCATGACCTTTCCAGAGCCTGAAGCAAGCTTCTTTCTTTGGCCAGAGACTCCTATTGATGATATGCAGTTTGCAAAAATGCTCTATTCTCAGCAAAACGTAACCTTACTTCCAGGTCAGTTTTTATCCAGACAAACCCTCGCCTCTAACCCAGGATTAAATCGAGTACGGATAGCTTTAGTAGCTGAAATCGGTGAGTGCATCGAGGCGGCCCTGCGCATCAAGCAATTCATTAGTTCTTTAGACACATCAAAAGGCACTTAGGATGCTCAAGAAAGCACGTGCAGACTTTATTTTAGAGCGCCTAACTGAGCTCTACCCTGAGACGCCAACGCCACTTCAGCATAGTGACAACTTTACGCTTTTAGTGGCCGTCCTATTAAGCGCGCAATGCACGGATGAACGAGTTAATAAGGTCACCCCAGCCTTATTTGCCGCGGCAGACAATCCCTATGATATGCAGCAACTTCCTTTAGACACTATTTACAAGATCGTGCGCCCATGCGGCCTTGCTCCTCAAAAATCCAAAGCAATCTCAGGTTTATCTAAAATATTAGTCGCCCAGCACAATGGTGAAGTGCCGGAAGATATTGACCTTTTAGAGACGCTACCCGGCGTTGGCCACAAAACAGCCAGCGTAGTCATGTCACAAGGTTTCGGACACCCCGCCTTCCCTGTCGATACCCATATTCACCGTTTAGCCCAGCGTTGGGGACTCACAAAAGGTAAAAATGTAACGCAAACAGAGCGTGATTTAAAAAAACTCTTTAAGAGAGAATATTGGAATAGCTTACACTTGCAAATCATCTTTTATGGTCGTGAATTTTGTTCAGCCCGCGGTTGTGACGGAAGAGTCTGCGATATTTGTACCACCTGCTACCCCAATCGCAAGAATCCTTTTGTTGCAAAAAAACCTTAATCAATCGAAGGTTTTCAAAAGCTATTTTTGTTATCATGCGGCATCTTTTTAGAGAGTTATTTGACCTGTGATCACCCTTTTTGGCATCAAGAACTGCGATACGGTAAAAAAAGCGCGACACTGGCTGTCTGATAATGATATTGAACATGGCTTTCATGATGTTCGTGCTGACGGTCTCACTCTTGAGCAAATCGAAGAGTGGATCGCAAAAACAGACTGGGAAATTGTTTTAAATCGCCGCGGAACAACGTGGCGAAAATTAGATGCTAGCATTCAGGAGAATACTACTGAAAATAGCGTTGCAGAGCTTTTGCTCGCGAATCCGGCAATGATTAAACGCCCCATATTGAATGTTAATGGCGTTATTAGCATTGGTTTTAAACCCGACCTGTATCATTCAATATTTAATTCAAACAAATAAGAGTAAAAGTAAACTCATGAGTAGTCTTTATAGTTTCGGTATTGGAGTTGGCACTAAGAACAGTCGCGGCGAGTGGTTAGAGGTTTTCTATCCAGCGCCTTTGCTAAACCCAACTAAAGAGCTAGGTAGCATTATCACATCAAGCTTAGGTGCAGAGTCAGGCGATATCGAACCCACCACTGATCAACTGTCAGCACTTCACTCTGCTTTAGACTATAACGGTCACACTGACCTTGCCAAGTCAGTCAAGGTATTGCTCGAGTCGAATCGCCCAGTGTCAGTGACGCTACTAACCTCCGACACAGCACCTAGCTCAGTACCACAGGGTTATCTGAAGTTGCATTTACTCTCACATCGTCTGGTAAAACCTCATCAAACAGATCTTTCCGGTATTTTCGGCGTGTTAAAAACTATCGCCTGGACCAGTGCGGGAGCCATCGATATTGAGGAACTTCCAGGTAAACTATTACAAGCTCGACTCGATGGGAAGCCACTTAGCGTCAACTCTGTAGACAAGTTCCCTAAAATGGTTGATTACGTCGTTCCCAGTGGTATCCGTATTGCAGATACAAGCCGTGTGCGACTTGGCGCTTATGTCGGTGAAGGAACCACAGTAATGCACGAAGGGTTCATTAACTTTAACGCTGGCACAGAGGGCCCCAATATGATTGAAGGCCGCGTATCGGCGGGCGTTTTCTGTGGCGCTGGTTCAGACGTTGGTGGTGGCGCCTCTATTATGGGCACCCTATCCGGTGGCGGCAGTATGGTCATTTCTCTTGGCGAACAATGTCTACTTGGCGCTAACTCAGGTGCGGGAATCTCCTTAGGTGATCGTTGCACTATTGAAGCAGGACTGTATATTACGGCCGGCACTATAGTGACCCTACTGGATGACCAAAATAAGATTAGCGGTAAAGCTAAAGCAAGAGAGCTTTCAGGGCATAGTGACTTACTATTTCGTCGAAACTCACTATCAGGTGCTGTTGAATGCCTGACTAATCAGACCGCTGTCGAATTAAACGAAGCCCTGCACTCTTCTAATTAGTAATTGTTGCCTAAATTAGCAGGGGATCTTCTCCCTGCTTAACTACCTCACATTCTATCATGCACCCAAAAGACTCTGGCCACAGACTCTAACAATGTTGCCATTCATTCCTGAGGCCTGGGGGCTGACAAAAAAACCAATGACTTCAGCTACATCAATGGGCAATCCGCCCTGTCCGAGCGATGATAACCTACGACCCATTTGCCGAGTTACGAAGGGTATGGCGGCGGTCATCTGAGTTTCAATAAAGCCAGGCGCCACAGCATTAATAGTAATGCCTCTTTCCGCACAGGAATCCGCCAAGGTCTCAACCATGCCTATTATCGCTGATTTGGAAAAAGCGTAATTAGTCTGTCCAACATTGCCGGCAATACCGCTAATCGAAGCGACACCAATAATTTTACCGCCATCATCTAATAGGTCCGTTGCTAGCAGAGCGCCATTAATGCGCTGAACGCTACCCAGGTTAACTTGCATCAACATATTCCATTGCCGGTCGCTCATGCGAGACAGCATCTTATCTCTGGTTATACCCGCATTATGAATAATAGCGTGTAGCTTTGGACCTTGCCCCAGGCAGAAGTCTCGCAATACCTCTGCAGCACCCTCACTAGTGATATCCAATGGCAACGCCAAGCCACCGATTTTGTTCATAGCTGTGTTTAGCTCTGCTTCTGACTGAGGCACATCCACGCCAATAATCACAGCGCCATCCCTTGTTAGCACCTCAGCAATAGCACGCCCTATGCCTCTAGCGGCACCGGTCACTACAATCATCTTGCCCACCAATGGCCGTTCCCAATCCGCCTCTACAGGAGATACTGGCCTACTAGCGGTCAGTACCTGCGCATTCAAAAAAGCTGAACCTGCTGAGAGCAAAAAACGGAGGGGAGCTCTTAGAGACACTTCACCACCTTTGTCGACAAGAATTAAATTTGCTGTGGCACCATTTCGACCAATTTCTTTAGCCAGAGATTTTATAAAGCCATGCAACCCTCGCTGCAAAGTACCCTGCGCTGAATGACGGGCGGCATTAGGTTTCAAGCCAATGACTATTACCCGGCCATTAGATGCCAAAGCTTTTAAATTTTGCTGGAAAAACTCATGGAGCTGGCTGCTCTCCTCGGCACTAGAAATACCGGAAGCGTCATAGATCAGATGACCCTTACCGACCATAGCACTGCCGCAGAGCTGCAGTTCCGTTTCTTTAAGGCATTCCCCAATCACATCATGTAAAGCCGACCCATGACTGACTCCCCTTAATACTTGGCCCATAAGTTTATGAGGCGCATCGGGATTTTCTCGAACTAAGGCGACAGGTTCAGGTAAACCCATAGCGGAAAAAAGTTTTTTACCCAAGCCTGAATTGGCTAATTCCAAATATTTATCTGACACTCTTAATCGTCCTATTGAAATAGTCTACCCATCATTTTACTCTCTGCCCCCCAAATAAGATTGACCTAAATGACAATATGAGTATCACTCAAGTCATTGGCTTCCCACGCCAGATCACCTATCCTTGCTAACTCATAGAAAATAAGCCACTGGACCATCATCATGACCGAGATTCGTAGAGTAGCCATTATCGGTGGAAATAGAATTCCATTCGTACGCAGCAATACAGCCTATAGCCACGCAAGTAACATGGATATGTTGACTGCCGCCCTGCAAGGTTTGGTGCAACGCTTTGATTTAGAAGGTGAACGTTTGGGCGAGGTGGCAGCGGGCGCAGTAATGAAGCACTCGAGAGATTTTAACTTAGCTCGCGAGGCCACTCTAGATTCTGGACTCTCACTGCAAACCCCGGCATATGACATTCAACAGGCATGTGGCACAGGTTTAGAAGCCGCAATATTAGTCGCAAACAAGATTGCACTCGGCCAAATCGAATCCGGCATTGCTGGTGGTACGGACACTGCAAGTGATGCTCCGGTTGCCCTCAATGAAAAATACCGACACATGATTCTCAATCTAAATCGTGCCAAGACTTTCGGCCAGCGTTTAAAGCTTTTTACCAGTATCAGACCGAGCTTTATGATGCCTTTGCTCCCAGCTAATGCTGAACCACGCACAGGCCTATCCATGGGTCAACATTGTGAGCTAATGGTCAAACAGTGGGGTATCAGTCGTGAAGATCAGGACCAACTGACCTTTAACAGCCACCAAAATTTGATCGCAGCCTACAATCGGGGTTTCTTTGAGGACCTTATCAGACCCTTTAATGGCGTTGAGCGTGACGGCATAATGCGTGACACGCCTCTTGAAAAACTAGCGACCCTAAAGCCAGCTTATGATCGTGAAAATGGCACCTTAACCGCAGCTAACTCTACCACCCTAACTGACGGTGCAGCCGCAGTACTTCTCGCCAGTGAAGACTGGGCAAAAGAGCACAATCTTTCTGTGCAGGCTTATCTAACCCACAGTGAAGTGGCTGCCGTAGATTTCTACAGCCAAGGCGAGCAAAGTGAAGGTTTACTAATGGCGCCAGCCTATGCTGTACCTCGCTTATTAGCTAGAGCTGGACTGACGTTGCAAGACTTTGACTTCTATGAAATCCATGAAGCTTTTGCCGCTCAAGCACTCTGCACCATGAAAGCTTGGGAAGACTACGATTTTTGTAAAAATAAACTCGGCCTAGACAGCCCACTAGGGAGCATTGATCGATCAAAACTTAATGTAAATGGCTCTAGTGTCGCCACAGGGCACCCGTTTGCGGCAACTGGACCCAGAATAATAGCAACACTAGCGAAGTTATTAGAACTAAAAGGAGCTGGTCGTGGCCTTATCTCTATCTGTGCTGCCGGTGGCCAGGGCGTCACGGCCATCATCGAAAGATAACTAATGCATTTTGGAAAGCACTTAAAAAGCGTTATCGCTAGCTTTAAATTATGCGATTACAGCACACAAATTAAAGAAATATTCTGATAAGCTCCACATATTTAATGCGGCCTTCATTATCGTTCCCCAACAAGGAGTTTCACATTGCGCTATTTAACACTCATCGGTGTATTAAGCCTTCTCACCGTGTCAAATCAAACGGTTGCGTCAGCCGTTGAACAGACTAAAGGCAATTTTGTCGACAAATTTCGGCAACTGGAAGAAATATTACCTACCCCAAACAATTATAGAGCTGCCTCAGGAGAACCTGGACAAGACTACTGGCAGCAAAAGGTAGACTACAAAATAACAGCTAGCTTAGATGAAGAATCAAGGTCCCTCAGTGCCAGCCAAGAAATCACCTATCGCAACAACTCCCCCCAGACACTTAAATACTTATGGCTCCAACTTGAACAAAATCGTTTCAAGCCCGGCTCTATGGCTGAAACGAGCGGAGACTTTTCCGGTATCGGACGACGTGGTCCCAGCACTCGGAATGAAGATGAAGACAAGTCTTTCGGAATTAGTTTTGGAGAGCTAAGACGCCAACAATATTACTCAGACAACCAGCCAGGTTACCAAATAAATTCTGTGTTGGACGTTAAAAATAGGCCTTTGGACTACATCATTTCTAGCTCTCAAATGCGCATTGACCTGCCCACGCCCCTCGATACAGGTGATTCGATAACATTTAAAATGGATTACCAATTTAATATTCTCGAAGAAGATGCCGTATCTGCAAGAGCCGGATATGAGCATTTCCCGGACGATGCTAGAGAAGGCGGAAACGATATCTTTTTAATTGCGCAATGGTTCCCTAGAGTTGCCGCATACTCTGACTATGAAGCCTGGCATAACAAAGAATTTTTGGGTCGCGGGGAATTCACTCTAGAATTTGGTAACTATGACGTTAGTCTTAGAGTTCCAGATGACCATATTGTGGCTGCCACTGGCATTCTTCAAAACCCAAAAAGCGTGCTTTCTCCCGAACAGCGCAATCGTCTGAAACAGGCTGAAAAATCAGAGCGGCCGGTGTATGTAGTCACTGCCCAAGAAGCTTTGGAGAAAGAAAAAACAGCCAGCATCACCTATAAGACTTGGCGCTTCAAAGCCGACAATGTGCGTGATTTTGCTTGGTCATCTTCCCGTAAATTTATGTGGGACGCTAAGGGCTACCAACAAGGCGGATCTGACCAACCCTTGGTGATGGCAATGTCTTTCTTCCCAAAAGAAGGTGGCGATCTATGGGCCAAATATTCCACAGAAGCGGTTATTCATACTATGGAAGTTTATTCGCGATACTCTTTTGATTATCCCTACCCTGTGGCGCAGAGTGTCAATGGTCCAGTGGGGGGCATGGAATACCCAATGATCACATTCAATGGCCCTAGAACGACCTGGCAGGAGGATGGTTCAAGAACCTACACTCAAGCTGAAAAAAGGTTTTTAATCGGAGTTGTGATCCATGAGGTTGGCCATATTTACTTTCCGATGATCGTTAACTCAGATGAGCGTCAGTGGACCTGGATGGATGAAGGCCTTAATAGTTTTCTAGATGGTATTGCAGGAAGAGAATGGGACCCCCTAATGCCTTGGGGTGTTGAGCCACGAGACGTTACCGACTATATGAAGTCTAGCATTCAAGTACCCATCATGACCCAGTCAGATAGCATATTACGTCTCGGACCTAATGCCTATACCAAACCCGCTGCTGCCCTTAATATTTTGCGAGAAGTAGTCATGGGAAGAGAGTTGTTCGACTTCGCTTTCAAAGAGTATGCACAGCGTTGGAAATATAAGCGCCCTACTCCGTCAGACTTTTTTAGAACTATGGAAGAAGCCTCAGGGGTCGATCTCGACTGGTTTTGGCATGGCTGGTTTTACACTACTGATCACGTCGATATTTCGTTAGACAAGGTCTCGGAACTACGCCTAGATACTCAAAATCCAGATATAGACTTTAGCCGTCGACGAATAGAGGAGGCAGATAAGCCCTCTTCATTATTTGTTGAACGCAACAAAGCTGCTGGGACCGAATTATGGATCGATAAGAATCCTGATATTACCGATTTTTATGATCAAAATGATCGCTTCACTGTCACTAATAAAGATCGAAACGAATATCAGGAGACACTTGCGGACTTAGACAGCTGGGAGCGCGAAGCTCTTGAACGAGCCGTTGCCGAAGACAGGCATTACTACGTTTTAGAATTTTCAAATCTTGGTGGTCTGGTTATGCCAATACTATTACAGCTAACCTATGAAAATGGAGACACTGAAGATAGATACATACCGGCAGAAATATGGCGACGGGCACCTCTCAAGGTTAAAAAGCTGATTGTTACCGACAGAAAGATAACCGCCGTGGTAATTGATCCAGGTTGGGAAACCGCAGACGTGGACGTGCATAACAATCACTATCCTAGAAAAATCACACCGTCTAGAATCGAAGCATATAAAGCTAAGAAGAGTACCGAACCGGTCTACAAAGATATTATGCACGACATTAACGCTGAGCTAGAACAGCCTAAAAAGAAACTTAAGAAAAAATGATAAGACCTATTAAGTTTTTCAGTGGTGTCTTTGCAATCATGTTATTGGCCTCCAGTCTGGCGGCCTTCGGGCACCAACAAAAGTCAGCAGTGACAGTCATAGTCTACAACGAAGCGGAAAAAAACCTAGAAATCAGTCATCGGTTTTATATTCACGATGCTGAACATGCAGTATTAACTCTATTGTCAAAGGATGCTGATCTGCTCGCTAGCACTAACACGCAACAACAATTTGGCGCCTATGTAGAGAGTCAGTTTGGACTTCGCGTTGATACTCAAACTGCCCTTCAAGCCAAATATGTTGGGCATGAAATTATCGGTAAGTTTTTTTGGGTGCACCAAGAATTGGCTATGCAAAACATACCTAGGCAGCTCGAAATATTTCACGACTCCTTGCAATCACTCTGGCCCTCACAAACTAACCTAGTAAATATTGAAGGTTTCGGGCCAATCCAGTCCCTGCGTTTTAATGCCAAAACCGGCTGGCAAACGGTGTCTCTGGTTACTCAGTAATACATTAGTATAATTTTTGGTGTCGATTTAAGGCTCCATCGAATTGGCTCAAACTCAATCCCCCTCATTTTAAAAAAATATAGTAAACGCATAATTTATTTGAACCAAATGAATATTACTGGGTCTCAGTTATAAGAGGATTGTATTTCTCCCTGATCTCTCCCTCTAAGGGCCTTATAACTTTATGTTTAAGGCTCTTTTTTTTGACGTCATTAGTCATCTTATCCGCGATATACCTAATATTTACCCGCCGTTTTTTTGGCAAGATCTAATACTCATTTTTTCTTTGTAATTTCGACCATAAAGTGGGAAACTTTCACCATATTAAATCCCCCGCACTAAAGGAATAAAGATGAAACAAATTCAACTCGCCAGCCCCGGCGGACTCGGTAATTTGCAACTTGTGGAAACTGACAAGCCAAATCCAACTGCAGACCAAATACTTATCAAGGTGTCCTCCAGCAGTCTGAACTATCACGATTTACTCGTGGCTCAGGGCAGCATTCCAACCGAAGATGGCCGAGTTGTATTATCAGACTGTGCCGGTGAGGTAGTGGAAATAGGCTCAGCAGTGACAAAATGGAATGTGGGTGACATCGTAATGAGCTCTTGTTATCCCCACTGGCTAGAAGGCGCCCCAGAGTACCAATTACTCAGTTTTATTGGCGACAATGAAGATGGCTATTCTACCGAATATATGGCCATCTCCGAGAAGTCTGTCACTAGAATTCCGAATGGTTGGACTCACCCAGAAGCGGCAACCCTTCCCTGCGCAGGCCTAACAGCCTGGCGAGCACTAGTTGAGCAAGGTCGCCTTCAATCTGGCGAGACTGTTCTGGTCCAAGGCACCGGTGGAGTGTCCATTTTTGCTTTGCAACTGGCTAAGTCAATGGGCGCTAGGGTGATAGCTACCTCATCTTCTGCCGAAAAACTCGAGCGCCTAAAAGCCCTTGGTGCTGACGAAGTTATTAATTACAAAGAAGAGCCACAATGGGGTAAAGCCGTACTAGCTAAAACAGGTGGCCTTGGTGTGGACCATGTCATTGAAGTTGGCGGTGGTGGTACATTCGGTGAGTCAGTTCGGGCCGCCAAACTCGGTGGCCATATTGCCTTAATCGGTGTCCTAAGTGGCCCTGCGGTTAGTCAAATTATCTTACCTCGAATATTTATGAAACAGCTCCGCATGAGTGGCATTGCCATGGCCAATCAGCAATCACAGATGGCTATGGTAGAGTATTTAGATACGTCATCTATCAGACCTATTATCAGTGATACATTTGATCTGGCCGATCTAGCCAGCGCATTTCAACATCAGATTGATAATAAGCATTTCGGCAAGATTTCTATTTTGATGAATCAAGATTAACGCTAGAACCTAGGTTCTAGCGATGTCTGCGATCATTTGAGCAAACTCCGGCAACAATGACTTAGGCAAGGTATGGCCCATACCCTCATAGCGAACTAATTCGGCATGGGGGATCTGTTCCTTGGTATCTATGCCACCGCTTACGTCGACCAAAAGATCTTGATTGCCATGAATGATCAAGGTTGGCGCCACAATTGTCCTCAATAACTTTTTTCGGCTCGGTGCTGCCCGTATAGCCGCCATCTGACGGAGATAGCCGCTTGGGTTATT
>CESE01005627.1_pt1 | contig 13353 bp, 10 predicted proteins | sample 350271 | NCBI WGS metagenome assembly CESE01 (sample SAMEA2621536, study PRJEB7988) | marine metagenome | isolation source: saline water (ENVO:00002010), including | reverse complement strand
TTGAGAAATAGATTATTTTAGTGATAATCAAAAGGCTCCATTGTGCTGAAGGTTTTGGAAATTTACCAAATGATAATTTGCGCTTTAGATATTTTTTTGTCTGAAAAAAATCTGTGGTTAATGCCCAATTAAAAGTAAGTAGGCCATACAAGAAAATACTGTAATAGTGCTGGAATTTGTGCAATTTATGCCACTCTGCATGTTTAGAAAATCTAAGTACACGTCCTGCCTCTAAATCTTCATCATGGCCATGTATGTTGGTGTAGGTGTGGTGTAAAACATTATGTTGTACTTGCCAGTTATAGACATTTCCTGCTAAAATATAAATACTACTTCCCAGTACTTTATTAATCCATTTCTTTGAGGAGTAGGCGCCATGATTTGCATCATGCATTACATTCATGCCTATTCCAGCCATACCAACGCCCATGATTATCGTTAGCATTAACTGCCCCCAGGTAGGTATCTCCATGGTAAGAAATAAAAAATACGGAACAAGATATATACAAAACATGATTACAGTTTTTAAGTGTAATTTCCAGTTTCCAGTTCTTTTAATATCATTTTCTTTAAAATAAGCGTTTACACGCTTGTTTAAGGTTCTAAAAAATTTTCCAGAATCTAGTCTTGAAAACTTTAATTGATTATTTGTAGACATAGGGTAGATTAATTTTAAACAAAAATAAACATCTATAGCCTAAAAGGTCTATTGAAAATCATAAAATTATAAAAGAAAGCCTATTTTTGCCTTCTAAATACAACAATGGAAGAATTACTTCATTATTTCCCGGACCTAACTGCGCATCAAATTTCTCAATTTAAATTGCTTTCTAGCCTTTATAAAGATTGGAATCTAAAAATTAATGTTGTTTCTAGAAAAGATATTGACGAAATATACCTGCGTCATGTATTGCACTCATTAGCTATTGCAAAAGTTCAGCCTTTTTTGCCAGGAACCTCTGTACTAGATGTTGGGACTGGAGGCGGCTTTCCAGGGATCCCATTGGCTATATTGTTTCCAGAGGTTCAGTTCCATTTGGTAGACAGTATTGGTAAAAAAATTAAAGTGGTGGAGCAGGTTGCAGACGGCTTAGAACTTCAAAATGTAAAAGTCACAAATGCCCGAGCAGAGACCATTACTGGACAGTATGATTTTATTGTAAGTAGAGCAGTAGCCGAGATGGAAACTTTTGTGAGATGGGTAAAAAACAGGGTTGCTAAAAAATCAAACCATGATTTAAAAAATGGGATTCTTTATCTTAAGGGTGGAGACTTAACCCAAGAGTTAGCTTCCTTTCCAAAGGCCGCAACATATCCGATATCTTCTTTTTTTAAAGAAGTATTTTTTGAGACAAAAAGCGTGGTTCATCTGCCTTTAAAATTTAAAGGAAAATAGATTAAAAAATAGTACATAAAAAAAGCCCCAACAAACTGTTGGGGCTTTTTGCATTTTGAAAGTGTGATTATTTCATCACTACAAATTTCTTTGTAGTTGTTACACCCTCGTTAGATATTTTAGCCATGTAAGCGCCGGCCGCATATCCAGAAACATCAATTGTTTCTTGCTTGCTGATGTTTGTTTTGATTGTCATTACTTGCCCTAGTATGTTATAAATTTCAATAGTTGCATTTTCGGCCTTTGAAATAGTTAATACATCACTTGTTGGATTAGGATAAAGGTTTACTGTTGCTAGGCTGTTATCTCCAAGTCCAAGCACTCCGTCTGAGTCAAACTGCACTGAGAATCCAGAACCGTAATCTCCATTAAATGGATACACAACTACACCGTTAGCATCTTTAAGTTCAATACCTCCTTCTCCATATGCACAGCAAATACCGTCTCCGTAAGAGTCAAACGCAGAGAAGGTAATACAGTCATCATCGAAGTTAAATGTATACTCAAAGGTTATTCCATCACCTGAGTTTGCGTTGTAACTCTCAGATTCAAGCACCGTACCTGCAGAGTCTCTAAACTCCCAAGAAAATTCTTCTGGATAATTATCTGTTGTAACAGTTAAATCTATAGTACCTGCTGTTTCTAAAGCACCATCAAAACTAGTTGAACTTTGGTTGTTGTCATTAAGGTCATCATTAGCTACTGATACATTAATTGTGTTTGTAGCTTGTGATGTAAAATCAATTTCTGGCAATTCAATATCTGTGCTTTGTAGCGATGTTAAAGATCCACTCCAAGTATATGTTTGTGGCGTGCCACCGTTTACATCATAGGTGATCTCAACACTAGTGATTTCGTTTTGACCTAGGTTTTGAATGTTAATTGATGGTGAGACAGAAGTCGCACAGGTAGCTTCAATATCTGCAACAGATCTTAAATTTACATCATTTGCATTGTCAAGTCCAGTTATTGTTGGATAAACTCCACTTCCACTTGTTATTAATTGTGTTGTTTCTGTAACAAATACAACTACCTCTAAATCTCCTACTTCTATAGCAATACCATTATTATCTGTTGGGATTGTGTAGGTAAATTGGTTATTGTATAAAGATCCAGCTGTTGTGTTGGTTATATCAACACCCCATTGTCCTGTTACCATATCAATTAGACGATGCATGTGGTTGTAATTATCTCCCATATTACCACCTATTTGAGCTCCTAGGGTGTTGTTTTGAAGTATTGCAACATTAAATTTATTGGTAGCCTCTGGACTATTATCAGTGTAATATGCCTCTACGTCAATGACCATAGTATTTGTTTGAACATTTAACACAGCTTGAACTCCTACATTTACGTATGAGCCTTGATTAAGAACTGTGCTAGCTGCAGCTCCCCATTGCCCTCTTGACATAGCTGTTGTTCCTCCATCCCCTTGTTCAAGTCCTGGGAAATTTTGACGATTTATAGTACCTGCTGGATATCCAATCAGGCCGCTTTGATCATCTATGGCCTCTCCCCATTGTGTTCTGAAATCTGGTTGATTTCCATTTGGTACGGCATAGCCTCCAGAATGGATGTTCACTAAAAAAACATTCTCAGGATTGTTGTCTTGCAGGGCTTGTGCAATGGCATGTCCATCTGGACAAAACGTACAGTTAACACCTGTAAACTCCTCAAGGATAACTTTTCTGTTTTCTGGGTTTGTGGATACAATTGTTTGAGCAAAAGCGCAGAATCCAAAAAAGGAAAGCAGTACGCCTAAAGTAATTTTCTTTTTCATAGTTTTTATTTTTTGTTAAGTTGGATAATTAGTTTTTTAAATGTTAAATATTTATTTGAATTTAAAAAGCCCTAACAAGTTGATAGGGCTTTTTGTATTTTGAATATGTGATTAATTTATCACTACAAATTTCTTTGTAGTTGTTACACCCGCATTAGATATTTTAGCCATGTAAGCACCGGCTGCATATCCAGAAACATCAATTGTTTCATGGTTGCTAATGTTTGTCTTGATTGTCATTACTTGCCCTAGAATGTTATATATTTCAATAGTTGCATTTTCGGCCTTAGAAATATTTAATATTGAACTAGTTGGGTTAGGATAGAGTTTTGCTATTGCTAGGTTGTTATCTTCTTGGCCAAGAACACCATCAGAGTTAAACTGTATGGAGAATCCAGATTCAATATCGCCATTTAAGGCATAAATTACAACACCATTTCCATCTTCAAGTGATACTCCATCGCCGCTACCTAATATCCCATTTCCAGAGCTATCATACATGTTAAATTCTAGGCAGTCTGCATCAAAATTAAATCTGTATGTAAATAGTTGATTGTCATCTGATGAGTTATAACTTTCTTCCTCAATAATATTCCCTGACGAATCTCTAAAATCCCAGGAGTTTTGATGTGCAAATGTATCTGTATCAAAACTAAGAAGGATAGTACCTATGGTTTCTATTACGGCATCAAAGGATGTAGCGCCAGTATTGTTATCATTTACATCATCACTTGCAACTGAAATATTAAGGGTGTTGGTTGCTTGTTGAGTAAATGCTATTGCAGGTAATGCAACCTCTTCTTCTTGGAAGGTAGAAAGATCTCCAGTCCAGTTAAAAACTTGAGCAGGCCCATTATTAACACTATAGGTTATATCAAGAGTTGTTGCTTGATTTGCTCCTAGATTTTCGATACTAATAGTTGGAGAGACAACCCCTAAACAAGTAGGATTGATTTGTGATACAGATTTCAGATTAATATCATTTGAAGAAATCCCGCTGTATGAGGGTAATGCTCCGTTTCCACTTATAACGTATTGAGTTGTTTCGGCTAAGAAAACTACTACTTCTAAATCTTGAACTTTAACAGGGATACCGTTTATATCATCTGGGATTGCGTAGGTAAACTGGTTACTATAAAATGAACCCGCAGTAGTGTTTGAAATATCTACTCCCCATTGTCCTGTTAATAAATCAATTAATCTATGCTGATGCACATAGCTGTTCCCCATATTACCACCCACTTGAGGTCCTAATGTGTTATTTTGTAAAACGGCAATATTTAATTTGTTGATAGCCAGTGGGCTGTTGTCTGTGTAGTATGCTTCAACATCTATGGTCATTACTCTTGTTTGTACATCCACAACTGCATTAACTGCAGTATTTGCGTAGGATGCTTGCCCTAGTACAGTGTTAGAAGCACCTGCCCATTGCCCTCTTCCAAGAGCAGTTGTTCCTGAATTACCTTGTTCTTGTCCAGGGAAGTTTTGACGATTAATAGTTCCTGCAGGATATCCAGCTAGCCCGCTTTGACTATCTATTGCTTGTCCCCATTGTGTTCTAAAATCTGGTTGGTTCCCATTTGGGTTAGCATAACCACCAGAATGAATATTTATTAAAAACACATCACCTTGGTTGTTGTCTTGTAAATCTTGAGCAATAGCGTGTCCTTGTGGGCAAAATGTGCAATTTACACCTGTGAATTCTTCTAATATAACCTTTCTGTTCTCTGGAGAGGTGGTTACGATTGTTTGAGCAAAAGCACAGAATCCAAAAAAGGAAATTAATATACTGAAGGTAATTTTCATTTTCATAATTTTAGTTTTTTTAAAAATAACTACAACCATGTGATTTATATTATAAAAAACGTTAAAGTTTATACACTATGATAAGAATATGAGTTTTTCTTCTTTAGATTTCTAAGTATGTTTTATATATTTACTGAAAACTAAAATTATGAAAATTAAATCTTTATTTCTTGTCTTGTGTTTGGTTGCAGCTTCTGCTAGTGCGCAATTCACATTTTTAGACATTGATGGTTTGCCAGTTACTAATGGTGCTGTTGTGAGTTTTGGCCAAGGGCAAGTTGGTAATCCTGCTGGCTATTATGAGTTTTTTGTTTCTAATGATACCTCTGAGGCTATTTTTATGAAAGCAGAACTTGTTAGCGCAGAAAATGCAGATGGCTCTTCTTTTGAAATTTGTTTTGGTCTTTGTTATACAGATATTACCGTTGGTCAAAAATTTCCCAATAATGGTAGTGTTTTTATAGATGCTGGCACACAAACACCATCAGGAAATCATTTAGTTAATACATTGGATAATGATACTCCTATGAATTTTGCTTTTAGATTTTACCAAACAGATCAAGCTGGAACTACTGAGCTTGGTAACGATTTTTTGATCACCTACAGGTTTGATCCTACTCTGGGGGTAACTGATAATGCGTTTTTAGATTTTAACATCTCAGCTACCTTAGTTGGTGATTATATAGAGACTAGATCTCCTGAGAGTTATACTCTTAGTATTTATAATAAAAGAGGAAGAAGCGTAAAAAAGAAGAGAATTACTACACAAACAAACAGGTTGCCTGTGGGAGATTTACCTCCTGGAATGTACTTTGTAAGAGTAGTGAACGATCAAAATGCTTCTAAGACAATTAAAATTATCAAGAAGTAAGACATACAATTTGCAATATAAAAAAAGGACCAATGAAATATCATTGGTCCTTTTTTTATGGTTGTATTTTTTTTAAAACGCTATGTTAACAGTTGCGCTAACACCATTGCTCTCTGGTACAAATCTGCAAACACCACCCACACATATAAGACCTCCACGTTGCCTTCCGTAGTTCATAGAGACACGAGAGGTGCCTTTGGTATAACTACCTCCAAGACTGTAGTAATGTGTTTGTGAATCTTCACCGTCATAGCCTAGTGCTCTGTAGTTCCAGTTGTCATAGGCATACACTGCCCAGTTTGAATTGAAATTGTATTCAAGCACAAATGCCATCCAGTTTTTCTGATCTTGCTTTGTCCAAAGGTGTTGCCCAACGGCTCTTATAGATTTTCCTGCATCTAGTTTATAGGTTCCTTCTACAACCCCAACGTTAGATCTAATTTCTCCTTGAGTACCTAAGAAGCCTCCTAGGGCAATAGATTTATCAATAAACACATTTTGGTAGGTAAATACAGTGCTAAATGTCTTAGACCATTTTTTCTTAACCTCCATGTTCACATCTCTGAAATACCTAGCTCCAGAACCTAGAAATTTTGCTTTATAAAATCTGTTATCTATGTTGTACTCTGCATCAAGACCGCCAAAATAAGCAAAGTTTGCTGCTATTTTAGTTCCATATTTTCCTCCTAGAGGTGATCCTTTTTTGATAGAATAGTATAGATCTATTTGCCCCCCAAGTTCTCCAGCGCGTTGTTCTGCGTTTTCTATTACAAGGGCTGGTTGTGGGTTGTAAACATAAATATTGGTAAGCAGGTAATCTTGTTGTTTTGTAAGTCCTGGAAGGTAGTTTACCACTTGGTCATTAAATTGATTTCCAGCAGCTTGTCTGTCTGCAAAGAAGTTAAAATTCTCTAATCTTCTAAAAGTACCGTTGATTCCTAATCCTTTTTGGCCATAGCCTACATTTAATTGCAGGGCTGTACCATCATACAATTTTGGTGAAACTAGTTGGCCTTCAAAAAATAAGGCGTCTTTTGATTTAGATGCTACTTCTAACCCTCCGTAAAAATTACCTTTAACTACATCTAATCTCCCGCCCACAACATTTACATTGCTTGGCAGTTCTAGCTGGGCTCCTACATCTTGGTACCTTCCAACATAACTAGCTCCCATTTTTATATCAATACTCTCTATGGATAACCCTTGGCTTATATCAATGTTGGCGTCAAAACCTTGTAGTACACCTTCTGAGAGCTCAAAACCAATTCTTTGCTGTCCATAAAGCGCTGTAAAGTCAAGATAATTTGTGGGGTTGTACTTAATTCTTACTCCTTTAATAGCATTGTTAATACCCAGTTGCCTTTCTTCCCAAGAACGAAATATAAGACCACTACCAAACTGATCATAAAAATAACCACCGGTAACATCTACCTTTTCATTTTTATAGTTAATGTAATACGTAGCTACACCGTTGCCGTTTGAAAAAGCGGTAGAATACCCTAGCAGTGCGTCTGGAAGGTAGGACTCGTATTGTACCCCGGCTGTGAAATTTTTATAAGCATAAGAGAGTTGCAAATAGTTATTTGCTCTGAAGGCATCATCTGGCTGCTCAAAATTAAGTCCTTTATCGTACAAAAGCCACTGTGAGTTTGATTCAAAGCCACCAAAGAAGTACCCCTGTTCTGTAGTTTGTGAAAAAGAAAAAGTGGTATACAAAATAGTGATCCCTATGAGTAAATATTTCATAATTATTGAAATTTTATGTGATTTTATTGAAAGTGTTTGGCGCTATTATTTTGAAGTGTACTTTTTTACCTCTTCATACAATTCATACTCTGCACCAGGACTGTAGCCAGAATGCCTGTAGACAATCTTATTGTCTTTAATAACAATAGTTAGTGGAATAGAAAAAGCGCCAAGGGCTCTTTTTAAATCATTATTTGTATCTAAAAGGATATCATACTCCCAGCCTTTACCATTTATTAGAGACTTTACTCTTTTTACGGTTCTGCTATCATCTACAGATACTGCTATTAAAGAGACACCTGTTTCTTCAATCCAATCTTGGTAGAGATCACTTATGGCATCTAGTTCTTTAATACAGGGCACACACCAAGTTGCCCAAAGAGAGACAATGGTAACCCCGTCCTTATTGGCCATTTTTTGAATACTTGTTGGCTCACCTTCAAGGGTTGTAAGAGCAACTGTTGGGAGTTCTTTTTGGGCCATTGTGGCCACAGAGAAAAATAGGGTAAAAATTAATGCAAGGTTTTTCATTTAAGTGATTTTAATTTTTAAACAATATTAGGTAATATTTTGCAAATTTATGAGAGTTATGTGATAATTTGATGTCATCCAAAATCTAGGTTGAATAATTAATCTGTTATATTTGTAAGGTTAAGAAAATCAAAAAAAAAGATGAAAAATAAAATTTTAGTGCTAACGAGCACCTTTTTTATGGCTACGCTACTTTTAGTATCATGTAGTAGAACTGAAGAAAATATTCCTCTGGGAGAAGACACTACAGAGATTACCGTCCAGAATTTTGTGAGACCTGCATCCCTTAGAAACCAAGAAATACCCTTTACAGTAATAACTCAAACGGGTGTTGATGTAACACTAGAGTCTCAATTTTATGTAGATGGCGAGCCTATTGATGGAAATGTATTTTCCTCCAGTGAGGTGGGTGAGTTTGTAGCCTACGCAACCTACCTAGAAGATGGAGTTGAGGTTTCTACAACACCAGAAAATTTTAGTGTAATTATTCCAAAACGTAAAGTTGTATTAGAGGATTACACAGGAACTTGGTGCGGCTTTTGCCCAAGTGTAGCTGCTGCCATAGAGCAGGCTGCTTTGCAGAGTGATGATTTAGCGATTGTTGCCATTCATATCACAGCCAATTCTAACCCAGACCCAATGCATTTTAATGATGTTGAAATTCTTAGAGATGCCTTTGAGATAGATGGGTTGCCACAAGCACGTATAGATAGGTCCCAATTTTGGTTTGCACCTTATTTCATTTCAGATGCCTTAGAAAACGCAGGTGCTAGTACTACTTCTGCTGTCTCTTTCACCTCTACTGTAGATGGGGACCAATTAATTACACAGGTAAATGTAGTTTCTGAAATAGGTGTAAATCCTGGAGACAAACTTGTGGTGTATTTACTTGAAGATGGAATTTTATACGATCAAGAAAACTATTACAATGAAGATCAAACGAGTCCTTATTTTGGTTTAGGGAACCCCATACCAAACTTTGAGCACAACCATACCCTGCGCATGTCTTTATCTGCTCCTCTTGGAGATGATATTGCCGGATCTGGAGCCCTTGAGGAGTATAGCGTTACCTACAACAGCACAATCCCTGCAGATTATGTTACAGAAAATCTAACATTAATTGCCATGTATGTTTCTGCAGATAATCTTGCTTACAACGCTCAGGTTGGACCAATCAACGCTGTAGTTGCTTATCAGTAAAATAAATAGCAACACTATTTTATTAAAAAAACCGAAACTCTTGTTTTCGGTTTTTTTAATGGCCTATACTAGTATCTTTACAGCGTGAAAAATGTAGATTACATTATTGTTGGTATGGGGATTGCTGGGCTGGTGTTCTCTAAAACCTTGCGTGATCACGGCAAATCTTTTGTGGTTATTGACAATCCCAACCAAGGGGCTACAAAAGCCTCTGGAGGTGTTTTAAACCCAACGGTGTTAAAGCGTTTCACACCAGCCTGGAATACGGTAGAGTTTGTTTTAAAAGCCGCACCCTTTTATGAGTCTTTGGCCACAGAGATTGGCCAACAAGTACTATCTGGGGTAGCGATTCACAGAATTTTATCTAACGTTGAGGAGCAAAATAACTGGATGGTGGCCAGTGACAAAGAGATTTTGTCTAGGTTTCTATCTCCAGAAATTTTAAAAAACAAAAACACTGCAATTAATGCCCCTTTTGGTTTGGGCGCAGTTATGCAGGCTAGTATGATGAGGCCTTATGATTTACTCAAGGCATATCAAGACTTTTTAAAACATCAGGATCAATTAATTGAAGCTCAGTTTCAACACAAAGAATTGATTATTACCTCAACAGCTGTGCAATACAAAGATATTAGAGCAGCAAAGATTGTTTTTGCAGAAGGAGCTGGGGTAGCACACAATCCTTATTTTACTGTAGATGTTTCTCCAATTGGGAAAAAGGTATTTGTTGGAAATAAAGGAGAGTATATTATAGTAAAGGCTCCTGAGTTACAAAGCGAGGCTATTTTGAAGGGCCCTGTTATGGTTATTCCTCTGGGCGATGATTTGTATAAGGTAGGGGCTAGTTATGGTCGTGATGATTATTCTTCTCACACCACCCCGGGGGCTTGTGAGGAAATTTCAGCAAAACTCAGCAAAATGATTTCTTGTGATTTTAAAGTTGTAGATCAAGTAACGGGAATACGCCCTACCGTAAAAGACAGAAAACCACTTGTAGGCTGCTTGCAAAATACAAAGAGCGTTTCTTTTTTAAATGGTTTGGGTACGCGCGGGCTTACTATGGCTCCTTGTTTGGCTGGGCATCTTTACGATTATTTAGAAAACGATGTTCAAATCCCTGAGCTAATAGACATTAAAAGATTTGCATAGTAACTCCCGTAGCTTTTAATACCCAATATTTTACACTTTGCTTTTATCAAAAGAAAAGAAGAAATTAATCCAAATATTTCTTGACACTCTGGTAATCAGGGGAGACAACACAATAAGGGTCGTTACAATGGCCACAAAAGAGGATTTTAATCCTAGGCCAATCATGCCATAGGCAATGGTGAAGGCCCCAACTGCAACTGCTATGCCAACTGCGTAACTCACATACATGGCGCCATAGAAAAACGAAGGCTCAATTTTAAATTTGGTCTTACAATGCGAGCAGTGCTCATGCATTTTTAAGCTTTGAGAAATACTGTAGGCTTTTTTGTATTTGTACATATTGCCACTATGGCAAACGGGACATTTACCTGTAAAAATACTGTAGATTTTATTCCCTTTCATAGCGCCAATTTTGTTTTTTTACCACTACAAAAATAAGCATCTTTGCAATCTCAACTTAGAAAATTCTAGGAAGATATTATTAGAAAAAACTATGCTTAATATACACAATCTATCTGTTTCTTTTCAAGGAACGTATTTGTTTGAAAAAATCACCTTTCAGCTATCTGGTGGTACCCGAGTGGGTCTGGTGGGTAAAAACGGCGCCGGGAAATCTACCCTACTTAAAATAATTTCTGGAGAACAGGAGTATGACCAGGGCGCTATTGCCATGGATAAAGACGTGTCTATAGGTTTTCTAAAACAAGATATTGATTTCACTAAAGGTAGAACGGTACTCCAGGAGTCTTACGAGGCTTTTATAGAAATAAAAAAACTCGAAGCGCAGCTAGAGCAAATAAATACCCAGCTAGCCACCAGAGAAGATTATGAAAGTGCTAGTTATAACCAACTCATGATAGATCTAAACGATGTACAGCATCAATATGAGATACTGGGCGGTTACAATTACCAGGGGGAGACAGAGCGTATTTTGCAGGGTTTAGGATTTCAAAGAGAAGATTTTAACAAGGTCACAGAAACCTTCTCTGGAGGATGGCGTATGCGTATCGAGCTTGCAAAATTACTGTTACAAAACAACGATATTTTACTTTTGGATGAGCCTACCAACCACCTTGATATAGAATCTATTTTGTGGTTAGAAGAGTTTTTGAAAAATTATGCAGGAGCTGTTGTGGTGGTAAGTCACGATAAAATGTTCTTGGATAATGTAACCAATAGAACCATTGAGATTTCATTGGGTAAAATTTACGACTACAATAAACCGTACACCAAATATTTGGTACAACGTCAAGAACTAAGAGCTCAGCAATTGGCTTCTCAAAAAAACCAACAAAAACAAATTGAGCAAACAGAAAAGTTAATTGAGAAGTTTAGAGCCAAGGCCAGTAAAGCAACCATGGCCCAGTCTTTAATTAAAAAACTTGACAAGATTGACAGAATAGAAGTGGATGAGGATGACAACAGTGTGATGTCCTTAACATTTCCGGTAAGTGTGGTGCCAGGAAAGGTGGTTATAGAGGCAGAAAACATATCAAAAAGCTATGGAGATACAGAGGTATTGCGCGGTATTGATTTACGTGTAGAGCGAGATACCAAAATAGCATTTGTAGGACAGAACGGGCAAGGAAAATCTACCCTGGCTAAGATTATTGTAGATGAAATCAAATACTCTGGTGCCATGAATTTAGGGCACAATGTCCAGATTGGATATTTCGCACAAAACCAAGCAGATTATCTAGACGGGACCAAAACGGTAGAAGATACTATGTTGGACGCTGCAGATGAGCGTACAAGACCTTTGGTTAGAAACATACTTGGTTCTTTTTTGTTTAGAGGTGATGAGGCAGATAAATACGTTCGAGTTTTAAGTGGAGGGGAGCGTAATCGTTTGGCCTTGGCAAAATTATTGCTGCAGCCTTTTAATGTCTTGGTGATGGATGAGCCTACCAACCACTTGGATATTAAATCTAAAAACGTATTAAAAGATGCCTTGATGAAGTTTGAAGGAACCTTACTGCTGGTAAGCCATGATAGAGATTTCTTGCAAGGGCTCACAGACAAGGTATACGAGTTTAAGGACCATAAAATTAAAGAGTATTTGGGAGATATAGAATACTTTTTAGAGCAGCGAAATCTTCAAAACCTGCGAGAGGCAGAAAAGCGAACGGTTGTTGCAAATACTCAAGTTAGTAACTCAAGCTCTGGGAAGCAATCTTACAAGGATCAAAAAAAGCAAAAATCTTTAACCAATAGGCTTAGTAAAATTGAGGCAACCATTAATAAACTGGAGCGAGAAATCAAAGAGATAGACCTTGAGCTTGCTATAAATTATGAAGACACCATTGCTAAGCCAAATTTCTTTGACTCTTATCAGGGCAAGAAAAAGGAGTTGGAAGAGTGTATGAAAAAGTGGGAGCTTGTTTCTGAAGAACTAGAAGCACTTCAATAGCTGGATTGTAGTTATAAAAAAAGAAAAACATTTGAAATTTTAATATGTACGAACACTACTTTCAATGCCCCTATTGCTGGGAAGAAATTTCTATGTTACTAGATCCCTCTGTTAGTTCTAGTTACGTTGAAGACTGTGAGGTTTGTTGCAACCCTATACAGATTACTACTACCTTCCAGGCCATGGAATTAGAGGGGTTTGAGGCAGCTCCCATCGAGCAATAAATTAATTAATATTTTGTTTTTTTATATTATAAGTACTTGCTAAATCTAAAAAGCATTGTATATTTGCAGTCCAAAATAAGTTTGTCGGTATTATGAGCCGAGAGTTAAAAGCTACGTAATTTATTTTGTTTTACATCGCGGGCTTAGCCCAGAGAGGTAGTAAGTTGGCATTAAAACCAAACTCCTTGAAGATACATATCGCGGGATAGAGCAGCAGGTAGCTCGTCGGGCTCATAACCC
>CESE01049151.1_pt1 | contig 13392 bp, 9 predicted proteins | sample 350271 | NCBI WGS metagenome assembly CESE01 (sample SAMEA2621536, study PRJEB7988) | marine metagenome | isolation source: saline water (ENVO:00002010), including | reverse complement strand
AAAGTTTAAACTTCTGAATAAAATGAATAGTACCGCTGCTAAAACCAATTCTCATAACAAAGAGAAAAATTATCTTATTTCTAGCAATAACAATATTTACTTATATAAACTAGGTGTTTGCGATGCTAGTGGAAGAGTTAAGGACAAGCAGCAAGATAAATACAAACAGATTAACCGTTATGTAGAGCTCATGAGCAGCTGGTTTGCTAAAATAGATACGAGTAAAAAATTACAAATTGTAGATATGGGTTCGGGTAAGGGATACCTAACTTTTGCTTTATACGATTATCTACACAATCAGCTTAATCTCGAAGTATCTATAACAGGCGTAGAACTTCGTGGGAATCTAGTAGATTTATGTAATTCTATTAAAACGGAATGTAGTTTTGATAACTTACAGTTTATTTCTAAAGACATCAACGATTTTACATCAGAAGAAATAGATGTTATTATTGCTTTACACGCTTGCGATACTGCTACAGATTTGGCTATTTATAAAGGTGTAAAAGCAAATGCCGAACTTATTGTGTGTGCTCCTTGTTGCCACAAGCAAGTACGTAAGAACATGGGAACAAGCACTACTTTTAAATCGATAACCAAACACGGTATTTTCGAAGAACGACAAGCAGAAATGCTCACCGATGCAATCCGTTCTTTATTAATGGAGCGCGAAGGATATACAACCAAAGTATTCGAGTTTATATCGAATGAGCATACTCGTAAAAATGTGATGTTGGTAGGGCGGAAGCTAAAAGAATCAGGCGATACAGAAGGGATAAACCTAGAAATAAAAAACCTAAAAGAGTCTTTTAAAATTGAAAGACAAGAGCTGGAAGATTTGCTAACTTAGCTTATACTAATTTTAAATAAATCTCTCTACAAATCCATGCATCCGTAGCTGCGTAGTCTATTTGAGCTTGCGATAGCTTCTCTAATTCCCAGTTGGAAACTTGTTGTCTTTTAGAAATTCTGATTCCCAAAACCAATGCGGATAATTTTTTAGCACCTATACTTTCGAATCCTAATTTTGGAGCTAAAAGGTTAAGGTCAACAACAGATTTATCGGTAAAAGGAATGATTTTTTTAAGGTCTTTAAGATCGTCAAAAATTGCAATTCCTATTTTTTTAATGGCTTCGTTGGCGAATATATCTGCCAAGCGTTGACTCATTTTCACCTTTTTAAGTCTAACTATATAGGCTTTTTTGTCGGTTGCAATTTGTAGTAAGGCAACTGTATTCATCTGTCCTTTTTTAAAGGAAGGTTTTGTTTCGGTGTCTATACCTATGATAGTGCATTTTTCAATTTCAGTACAAGCTTTTTCCAGCTCTGCATCAGTATTTACTAGTATAGTTTCGCCATTATACTTATCGAGTTCGAGTAAGTTAATGTCTTCTTTGGCTATGCTTTTTTTGTATTGTTCGGCTTTATTCATGAACTCTGTTGGGGATGTGTTTTTTGTTTATTTTTTCTGATGAAATTTCACTTCTCGATTTTAATTTAGCTAAATCTGGCTGTCCGGCATCTATCCAAGCAGAATACCAAAACGATCCTACGGCAAGAACAGCCCTTTGCAATCTTCGTTCTACCATACCATTTAGTACGGTGTTGTAATCAGAAATAAATTCTGAAGTATATTGATTGTGAATTTTGCCATTTGTAGAAGCCATTCTATATTTTGCGTCTATTAAATAGTTGTCGGTTAATTCCTTTTCTAATCTTAAAGTAGAATCTAAAAGAGCATTGCTTTCTTCAATTATACTCCAAGCATATTTCAAAGGATTTTTCAAATATACAGTTTTTCCTATATAATACTCATAATTGGAAGAAAAGGACTCAGGTATTCGACTTTCCCAAAGTGCATGAATACCTTTTTGATTGGAAAATTGCCCGTTATAATTGAAGGTTGTATGAAGGGGCACACAAGCATCTGAAATATAATGACCTATATCTGCAGCGTGATGTATTACTTGTTCTATAGTACCGCTATCCATAGCCCAAACCAAATTTTTATACTCCCAATTTATTACCCAAGGTAAAATGCCTCTACTTTTTAAAGTGTCTTCGGTGAATTTTTCTTTTGCCTCAAACCAATATTTAGGTACAGAATCAAATGGCGAAATACCATATAAATCAATATCTATATAATGCTTACAAGCTTCAGCGGTGTCTGTATACCGTCTTTTATCTGCTTGCACTGAGCGTTCTTCAATTTGGAAGGAGTGCTTTTCAAAGAAGGGACTAATTTCTTGAGGTAAAGTGTAAATAGCGTGCTTGTGAATTGTTTTGTGTGCATGAAATCCCCAAGAACTAATAGTAAATACTACTACTAATACTACTATAAAAATACTATATATTTTGAGTTTTAACATTCATCTATCGCCACTAAAAAATCCCCTTTTAATATTGGTATTTTGGTAGTTTGATTGATATTTAAACAGAAGTGAATGTCTGAATCGATGTTTAATTTAGCCAATCTTTTACGGTGCGAAGAATTGTGTAAAAAGGCAAATAAATCAACTTTTCCTTTTTCCCATAATATTTGTGCAGCTTGTGTAGCATCGCAAGAGTTATCGTACAAATTACTATCTACCAAATTTTGAGCTAGTGCACCTGCAAAAAGAGTGTCTTCTAAATTGATTTTATCTTTCCAGCCTGCACAAAATATAATGACATTTCTATTTTGTTTTATCAGCCACTTAGAAATCGCTTCTAAATTAAGTAAGGAACCTATAGCTACATCGTGATCTTTTTTAGCAATGCTAATAGATTTAGTACCATTAGTGGTAGTCATTACAATAGTCTTCCCACTCATGTTTTGGTTTACATATGCTTGTGGAGAATTTCCAAAATCGAAACCTCTTACTGGAGCTCCATTCCTTTCGGCTGCTAAAATATACTCAGGATTTGTACTTCTGTATTCTAAGGCTTCCTCTACGGTGCTTACAGGAATTATTTTATTAATCCCTTTTTCAAAAGCAATACACATGGTCGAGGTTGCTCTAAGCACATCTACCACCACCACAATACTTTTACGATCTGCATACAAATCGAATAGTGCAGGGCTCATACAAACCTGAAGATTTCTTTTAGTCATATTAGGCTTTGTAAAATGGAAGTGTTACCACTTTTGCTTTTAGTTGTTTTTTGCGAACTCCAATAAAAATTTCTGTTCCTGGAGCTGTCATTTCTTTAGGAACATAAGCTAATCCAATTGCTTTTTTTAAGCTTGGTGCCATAGTACCAGAAGTAACATTACCAATTTTTTCTCCAGACTCGTTCACCACATCGTAACCCTGACGAGGAACGCCTTTGTCTATTAATTCGAAACCTACTAATCGTTTTGTAATCCCGGCTTCTTTTTGCTTTTGTAAATAGTCAGAATCTACAAAGTTGTTGGTGAATTTAGTAATCCATCCAAGTCCAGCTTCAAGAGGAGAAGTTGTGTCGTCTATATCGTTTCCGTACAAGCAAAAGCCCATTTCTAAACGAAGCGTATCTCTTGCAGCTAATCCTACAGGAGTGATCTTGAAGTCTTTTCCAGCTTCAAAAATGGCTTTCCAAATTTCTTCGGCATCTTCATTGTTAAAGTAGATTTCAAATCCACCTGCACCTGTATATCCAGTAGTAGAAATGAGTACATTTTCTTTTCCAGCAAAGTTTCCTTTTTGGAATGTGTAGTATTTCATCTCTGAGATATTCATCTCAGTAAGGCTTTGTAAAGCTTCAGCCGCTTTGGGTCCTTGCACAGCTAATAAAGAGGTATCTTCAGAAATGTTTATCATTTCTACTCCAGCACTATTGTGTTTAGAAATCCAATCCCAGTCTTTTGCTATATTAGAAGCATTTACAACTAATAAATAGGTTTTTTCGTCCATTCTATAGACCAATAAATCATCAACTATTCCTCCTTTACCATTCGGCAAGCAAGTATATTGAACCTTTCCATCAACTAGTTTGGAAACATCGTTAGAAGTGACTTTTTGTACCAATTCTAAAGCACCTTCTCCTCGGATGATAAATTCTCCCATGTGAGAGACATCAAAAACGCCTACATTCTCTCTAACCGAAAGGTGTTCTGCGGTAACTCCCTCATATTGAACTGGCATATTATAGCCTGCAAAGGGCACCATTTTAGCACCTAATGCTTCGTGAATATGACTTAATGCTGTATTTCTCATCGTCTAAATTTTTCCTTCGGCAAATTAAAGCATATTTTTTTCGCTAGTAAACATAAAGTGTGCTTATTATGCTCTTTAGGCACTTCATTTGGATCCAACATTATATTTTTTGCTATTGTATTAGGTTTGATTTCTTATTTTCACTAAGATTGTTATGTTATTAATAAACATACATTATGAAGAAAATTTACACTTTACTTTCCGCTTTGGTGTTTTGCACTTTTGCAAATGCTCAATTTTCCTTTTCGGATGATTTCGAAAACTATTCTGTAGGCGATTACATCGGCTCTAACTCCTCTATTTGGTCTACTTGGAGTGGTGCTACTGGGGGAGCTGAAGATGTCATGGTAACCGATACAAACGCAAATCAAAGTTCAAATTCTATTTATTTTTCTTCTACCGCAGCTAATGGAGGACCGCAAGATGTGGTTTTAGATTTTGGAACGGTTTTTAATAATGGAGATTTTGTTTTTGAATCTGATTTTTATGTGAACCAATCTGCAGGTGCTTATTTTAATTTTCAAGCAGAAGCTGTAATTGGTACCACTTGGGCTTTAGATTGCCATATGTCAAATGGTGAAATTTTATTCCAAAATGGTTCAGATGTAGTTTTAGCAACTACTTACTCTCAAGCAAGTTGGTTTACCATGAAAATGGAAATGAACCTAACGACCAACAATTGGGAAGTTTTTATTGATGGCATCTCAATGGGTTCTTTTGCAAATGGAGAAACTCAAATCGCTTCTATCGATATATTTCCTTTAGAAGGAAATCAATTTTATGTAGATAATATTTCTGTTTCGCATACACCTTATATATTGCAAGAATTAAACGGAGCAATGATTTTGATAAATCCTATTGAAGGACTTGTAAGCCAAAACCGTTTTGCTAAGGTGGAGGTGAAAAACTTAGGTTTAACAACTATTAACTCTTTTGATGTTGTTTTAAATTATGCTGGAACAGAGTTAACAGAATCTGTAACGGGTGCTTATTTACTTTCGTTTGATGGTATGACGATCGACTTTACTTCTCCAATTGTTTTAGGTGAAGGTTCTAGTACTTTATCTGCAACTATTACTAATGTAAATGGTTTAGTAGATAATGACGCTACTGATGATGCTAAAATAATAGAGGTGAATGCAGTAAAACCGGCTGATGGGAAGATAGTTATTGCTGAAGAAGGTACAGGAACTTGGTGTGGTTGGTGTCCACGGGGAACAGTTGCAATGGATCAAATGGCAAGAGATTTTGATGGTTTTTACCAAGGTATCGCTATTCATAATGGCGACCCAATGGCTGTGACTGCTTATGATCAAGATTTAAATGTTTCTAGTTATCCAAGTGCACTGGTAGATCGAAGTACTGAGATTGATCCAGGAGATATTAAAGTTGATTTTATGGAGCGTATTATTGTACAACCTTCTGCCATGATAAGTAATGGTGCTTCGGTTGATGGAGATTCTTTGAATGTATCCTTAACTGTAGCTTTTAATACAGGAGCCAGTGGTAACTGGAAAATTGCTTGTGTACTTACCGAAGATAATGTTACCGGAGTAGGTTCTAATTACGCTCAGTCTAATTCCTATTCTGGTGGCGATGCAGGTGATTTAATTGGTGTTGACGGTACTAATTGGGCTGATTTACCTGGATCGGTTTCGGCTTCTAATATGGTATATCAACACGTTGCTCGTGCTTTGAGTCCTAGTTTTGAGGGTTATGCTGGTTTTCCAAATTCTATTGAATTAGGTAGTAACTTCACTTTCAACTTTAAATTTGGTTTAGATGAAGCTTGGAAAATTGAAGATATGCACATTGTAGGTATGCTAATTGGAGCAAATTCAATGATTGATAATGGTTCATCTTCTAGCGTAGAGGATGCTATTGCTGCAGGTTTTGTTTCGGGTACAAACGTATTAGGATCTACCGAATTATCGCAGTTTGATGATTTATTAAATGTGTATCCTAACCCAGCATCAGATATTGTAAAACTTTCGTTGAATATTAATGAAACTAAAGATTTACAAATTAATATTGTAAATGTTTTGGGGCAAAAAATGGCTTCTAGAAATTATGGTCGTACTTCAGGTGCACAAAATATTTCTTTAAATGTTTCTGATTACCCTAAAGGTATATATATTGTAGAGCTTATTGCTGATGGTGTACAGGTCAAAAAGCAGTTTGTAAAACAATAATCAATTTTTTTAAGTTTGTTTTTTATTTAAAAATCCTCCCATATGGGAGGATTTTTGTTTGACAATAGTGCGTAAAAAAGTTGTCTACCTTGTGACTAAGTTCTGATAAATAGTGATAATTTAACTTTCCAAAATACTATTCAAATGATATAATGCTACTTCTAATTCTGTTACCTTATCAAAAACCAAGCTTAGTTTATTATTACGCTCCTTCATAATACAGGCTTTCGGATTTGCTTGTATAAAGTTTAATACACTTTTAAAACGTTCCGACTCGAAAAAGTTAGATTGTGGATTGGCAATAAAATAAGCAATTAATTTATTCGATTTTAAAACGATTTTTTCAAATCCTAAATCTCTACCTAGCCAGCGTAATTTTATAGATTGAATTAGTTTTTCTACTGCAGGAGGAATAGGACCAAAACGATCGATGATGTCTTTTTCAAATTCACTTAAACCCTTTTGCTCTTCTATATTATTCAGATCTTTATAAAGCTGTAATCGTTCGGAAATAGAATTCACATAATTGTCTGGAATTAAAATTTCCATGTCTGAGTCTATCTGACATTCATCAACAAAGAAAGAATCTACATTTTCTTTTGTATAAAGGTCTTTAAATTGAGATTCTTTAAGTTCACGAACCGCTTCATTTAATATCTTTTGGTACATTTCAAAACCTATGTCAGATATAAAACCAGATTGCTCTGCACCTAAAATATCTCCAGCTCCTCGAATTTCTAAATCGCGCATAGCAATATTAAATCCTGCACCTAAGTCGGAATGCTGTTCGAGTGCTTGAATCCGTTTTCTTCCTTCTTCGCTCATACTTATACGAGGCGGTGTAATAAGGAAACAAAAGGCTTTTTTGTTAGAACGACCAACTCTACCACGCATTTGGTGAAGGTCGCTGAGCCCAAAATTTTGTGCGTTATTAATAATAATAGTATTGGCATTAGGGATATCTAATCCGCTTTCTATAATTGTTGTAGAAACCAATACATCAAATTCTCCTTCAATAAAATCGAGCATCAAACGCTCTAACTTTGGACCGTCCATTTGTCCGTGCCCAATACCTACTTTTACATCGGGGCATAAACGCTGAACCATTCCAGCAACCTCTTTTATATTTTCTATTCTGTTGTGTATAAAAAATACCTGACCACCTCTAGAAACTTCATATTGTATGGCATCTCTCAGAGTTTCCTCATTAAATCCTATACTTTGTGTTTGTACTGGCTGACGGTTAGGTGGTGCTGTTTTTATGGTTGATAAATCACGTGCTGCCATTAAAGAAAACTGGAGTGTTCTTGGGATTGGTGTTGCTGTAAGCGTAAGTGTATCAACATTTTCTTTAATTGTTTTAAGCTTGTCTTTTACTCCTACACCAAATTTTTGTTCTTCATCGATAATTAATAAACCAAGGTCTAAAAATTTCACATCCTTTCCTACAATTCTATGCGTTCCAATAATAATATCCACTTTACCATCAGCTAAATTTTGCAATGTTTCTTTTTGTTGCTTAGCAGTTTTAAAGCGGTTTATATAATCTACAGTTACCGGAAAATCTTTTAAGCGTTTTCTAAAGGTTTTATAATGTTGAAGTGCTAGTATGGTTGTAGGAACTAGAATAGCCACTTGTTTATTATCGCAAACCGCCTTGAATGCCGCACGAATAGCTATTTCCGTTTTCCCAAAGCCTACGTCTCCACAGACCAAACGATCCATAGGCATGGCAGATTCCATGTCTTTTTTTACAGCGATTGTTGTTTTTAGTTGGTCTGGAGTATCCTCATAAATAAAGCTAGCTTCTAATTCGTATTGCAAATAATTATCTGGACTAAAAGCAAATCCTTTTACCGTTTTACGTTTTGCATACAATTGTATAAGGTCGTAGGCAATAGTTTTAATTTTAGTCTTGGTTTTGCTTTTCGTTTTTTCCCATTGGGGAGATCCTAGTTGATGAATCTTAGGAGCTTTTCCCTCTTTGCCGTTAAACTTTGCTATTTTATGTAAAGAATGAATACTTACATAAAGCAAATCGTTATTTCGGTAAATTAGTTTTATAGCTTCCTGTTTTTTACCCTGAACATCAATTTTTTGTAAACCACCAAATTTCCCTACTCCGTGGTCTATATGGGTAACAAAATCTCCAATTTCTAGATTTGTAATCTCATCTAGGGTAATGGTTTTTTTATAACTTTGTGCCGATTTTAATTTAAACTTATGGTAGCGTTCAAATAGCTGATGATCGGTATAACACAGTAGTTTATTTTCGTGATCTATAAATCCTTCGTGCAAGGGGAGTAGCATAGTATGGAATTTGAAATCCCCTTCTATTTTCTCAAATATACTGTGAAAACGTTCTTCTTGTTTTTGCGAAGAACATAGAATTAAATTTTGGTAGCCCTCAGTTGTTTTTTCATTAAAGTGAGAAATAATAAGGTCGAATTGCTTATTGAAACTAGCTTGAAAAGAGGTGTTGAAATCGATATTTAAGATTCCCTTTTTTGGATTGTTGCTAAAAGATATGTTCTTAAATTCTTTAATCGTTTTTCTAAAGACCTTAGAGTTTATAAAAAGCTCTTCAGGTTTTAAATGTCTTATTTCACCATCTAGAGTTTCGAAAGCATCGTAGGCTTTTAAATAGAGTTTGTCTAACTGTCCTTCACAAAGCCCTTGATCGTCTAACCATACAATAGCATCATTTCCTAAATAGCTCATAAATGGAACACGTGCCTCAATCATATCCTTGTTTTCTACATTAGGAATGATGTTTAGCTTCTTAACTTCTAGAACAGAGAGTTGACTGTTGATGTTGAAACTGCGAATACTTTCTACTTCATCGCCATAAAACTCTATTCTATATGGCTGGTCATTCGAAAAAGAAAATACATCTACTATACCACCACGAATAGAGAACTGTCCGGGTTCTACTACAATTTCTGCATATTCAAATCCGTACTCGAATAGGGTTTCATTTAAAAAATCAATTCCTATTTCTTCTCCTACATTAAGTTTTAAGGTGTTTCTAGTAAGCTCTTTTTTTGTAATAACTTGCTCGAATAATGCATCAGGATAAGTAACAATACAAGAGGCTTTTCTACGAGAACTGAGCCTGTTTAAGACCTCAGCTCGCAAGAGTACATTGGCATTATCTGTTTCTTCTATTTGATAAGGTCTGCGATAGGAACCTGGATAAAAAAGTAAATCCTTTTCAGATATAAATTGCTCTAAGTCATTAAAAAAATAGGCTGCAGCTTCCTTGTCTTTAAGTATAAAAATACTAGCATTATCAGATTCGTTAAAACAACATGCTGCAACTATACTAGCTGCGGAACCTGAAAGTCCAGATAAGTGAACTTTATTTTCGTTTGCAATAGACTGTAAAATGTTTTTGTCTTTTACACTTTGTAAATAGCCATTTATAAGTTCACTTTTTTTCATTGTTGTAATAGGGTAGACCCCAATCAGCAAGCTCATCGGGGTGAATTCATTATCAGAAGACGTTTTTCGAAACTCGATAAACGTATAATTTTAATCTTTTACTTATCTAAAAAACTCAACGTTTTTTTCATCATATTCTTAGAGCCAATAAAGAAAGGAGTACGTTGGTGAATGTCGCTCGCTTTAATGTCTAATAATCTTTCTGTTCCCCAAGTAGCCGTTCCGCCAGCTTGTTCTGCAATCATTGCAATTGGATTGCATTCGTATAATAAACGCAGTTTTCCTTTTGGAGCATCTGCGGTAGCAGGATAAATAAACACACCACCTTTAAGCATATTCCTGTGAAAATCTCCAACTAAAGAACCCATAAAACGTGCTGTATGCGTACGCTTTCCATTTTCTTTAAGCTCCTTACAGTAGGTAACATAATTTTGTATTCTCTTATCTATAGAGTTGTAATTTCCTTCGTTTATAGAATAGATATTTCCGTTTTCAGGAGTTTTAATTGCAGCATTAGCCAAGGCAAAAACTTCCGGTTTAGGGTCGAATGTAAAGGAGTGAACACCGTGACCACAAGTATATATTAATACCGTTGAGGTTCCGTAAAGAACATAACCTGCAAGAATTTGTTCATGACCAAAACGATTAAATTCTTCTGCTTTAGCTGTGCCCGTTTCAGTACGCTTAAAAACAGAAAATATACTACCTACAGAAATATTCACATCTATATTAGAAGAACCATCTAATGGATCTGTTGCAAACAAATATTCGCCTGTATCGTTAAGAGAAATAATTTCATCATTTTCTTCACTTGCAATAGCAGCAATATGGCCACATTCTTTAAGAGCATCAATAAATTTATCGTTGGCATAAAGATCCATCTTCTGAACCTCTTCTCCTTGAATGTTTTCTGATCCTGCAGCTCCTAAAACATCCAATAAGCCAGCACGATTAATTGTATGATGAACTGCAGTTGATGCTTTTTCTACTGCTTTTAATATAGTCAACATCTCCACAGGGCTTTCTCCATGAAGAGTCGGGTTTTCTTCCACAAATTGATTTAGAAGTACTAAGTTTTCAGATTTCATAATTTATTTACGAGCTTATTCTAGTTTTATGCAAATACCGGCAGTAAATCCAGTAAAAACATCAAGTTTGGTCAGTTGTTTTAATCCGCGAAATTCGACTCCTTCAAGATCCATTTTATCGCTAAAACAATAGTTTAATTCTGAAGCTATTATCAGACCAAAAAGGGGAGTGAAAAAATATTCGAAGTCTAAATTTATAGGAATAAAAAATGTTTTGAAGTTTAAGTAAGAGTCTGGATAAACATAATAGTCGGGGTGCAAGTTTATTTCTGATGAAATTAAACCTAAACCTCCAGCGAGGTTTATTTTAAAGGTTCTAGATTTAGATTCTTTATCACCGTTTAGCTGTTTTTTTACCATTAGGCTAGTAGCTAAAAAGGAGTTGCTAAACACATTATTTGTAGTATAATCGTATTCCGAATTATACACATCACCTTGTCCGTAAAGTTCTCCAAAGCTCACTTTTGTACTCATAGACAAATCTGCGTTTATTTGCTTATTAATTGTAATGTTTTTAGTAGTAGATTGTGTCTCTGTTGTTTGGCCTAAATCTCCATTAAAGCTTAAAATACCATAAGTAAAACTCCCACTATACGTGTTTTTGTAGGTATTATTAAATAAGCCTGCTTTACGATCTATGGTATTGAAATTGGATTTTCTTTGTGCTAAAAGCTGAAGTGAAAAAACACATACCAAAAGTAATAATACAAGTTTACTCATGCTTAATTAAATTTAAAACACATCCCTAAATTAAACATAAGTTGGTTGTCTGTACCATTACCTTCTACTTCGTATAAGTCAATTTTATCGTTTAAATAAAGGTTATTAGTTACCGATCCAATAAACCCAAACCCTTGTCTTAAATAATAAGAAAACTCAAGGCCTAATGGGACGTATATAGAACCGATTGTTTCGTATTTGTCTGGGTTGAAATTATCCTCATTAGGATTAAATCGTTTAACATCTGCTCTATAGTAACCAGCTCCAAGCACTAAATGAACTTGAGGTAAAGCATTACCAGTTTTTAAATTCTCATGTTTAGAAATTGCTTTTCTATAAGCTATATGTCCTTGTAAATATTGACTTCTAAAATAACGATTAAAACTAGGTTCCTCAAAATCGGACTCTCCACTATTTTTACCTATTGTAATAGCTAATTGATATCCGCTTTTATGGTTTTTTTCTTTGTTAAATCGCATCGATAAAGCTACGTTAGGCAAATAGTTCTTCGAAGAGTTATGTCTTAAATCTCCTAAGAAAACAGTATTTCCATAAGATAAAGAACCGGTCCATTTAATACTTTGTCCGGATTTACCTTTGTTTATTGTATTGAACTTAGACTTTTTTTGTGCAAAAAGTGTAGTGCTACAAAGTAGTATAAGTGAAAGTAATAGCGTGTTTTTCATTGTTTGAGTAGAAAAAATTATCCAACAAAGATAAGTTTTATCAGCACTTAGCAATTAATTTGATTAAACAATTGATTCTCTGAGTTGTTTTCAATTTGCAATTTTTAGTTTCCAGTTAAAAATGAAGTATTTAGTTAGTCGATGTCCTTTCCCATTTTTTAGTTTAAGAAACATTAATTCATTATTTTTTGTAGATATTTAATTTATTTTCTAATCAATTTCATCAATCATTATTAATTTATCATTGACTTTTTTAGTCATTAAAAAGTATCTTGCTGCATTAATAAACAACAGCACATGAAAAAACTATTTATAGTTTTGTTCGCATTGGCTTTATCGAGCTCATGTGTACAATCACAAGAAAACCACAACATGGAACACGAACATACAAATGAACTAATAAACGAGACCTCACCGTATTTACTGCAACACGCACATAATCCTGTAGATTGGCGTCCTTGGGGAGAAGAAGCTTTTGCCAAAGCAAAAGCTGAAAATAAATTGGTGATTGTGAGTATTGGATATTCTGCTTGTCACTGGTGCCATGTAATGGAACACGAGAGTTTTGAAGACGATTCGGCTTCTGCTGTTATGAACGACCGATATGTATGTATTAAAGTCGATAGAGAAGAGCGTCCGGACGTAGATCAGATTTATATGAATGCTGTACAACTGATGACGGGTAGAGGTGGTTGGCCTTTAAACTGTATTGTTCTGCCTGACGGAAGACCTATTTGGGGCGGTACGTATTTTAGAAAAGATAAGTGGATTGAACAGATTAATCAGATTGCTGATTTTTACGAAACTCAACCAGATAAAGCTATAGAATATGCAGTTAAATTAACACAAGGAATTAAGCAAAGCGAGTTGGTGGTTCTTAATAAGGAAGAAGCAGCGTTTGATAAATCTAAATTAGAAGAGGTTTATGTTTCTTGGGAACAACGATTCGACAATGTGGAAGGTGGACCCGATAGATCGCCTAAATTTCCAATCCCAAATAACTACCAGTTTTTATTGCGTTACGCTCATTTAAGTAATAATCAAGCTGCTTTAGATCATGTTAAATTAACTTTAGACAAAATT
>CESE01002204.1_pt1 | contig 13476 bp, 10 predicted proteins | sample 350271 | NCBI WGS metagenome assembly CESE01 (sample SAMEA2621536, study PRJEB7988) | marine metagenome | isolation source: saline water (ENVO:00002010), including | reverse complement strand
AAAACTAGAGTCCTAACCATTAGACGATAACCCGATCTCATAAAAGGAGATTAAATGGCAATGGGTGGAGTCGAACCACCGTCTTCTCGGTATGAACAAGAAATTCTAACCGTTGAACTACACTGCCGCATATTCAAATTTATAGGAATAAAGATAACCGTCTTAAATCTTTTAAAAATAAGTGGTTTGAGAAATTAATGGAAGTGTACTTAGAGCTTTGAGAAGAATTTAACTTACTTCGACTAAAAGATTTATTAACAAGGTAAGAGGATGTATTATTACTGTTAGTAAAAAATGGAAAAAGTGGTTTACTAGAAGACGGGGAATTGGATAATTCGATTAGTACACTTTCTTCATCAGTAGTAACTAAAGAAAGTTCAGTCTTTAATAAAAATAAATCCTTCGTTGAAGGTAAAGCTAATCGAGACTGCTCAGAAGAAAAGTTTACATTCTGGTAAGGTTGATTGTAATTTAAAAAACGATTAGTTGTTACCAAATCAGATTTAAAAGAGTTGGTTACGTTATTTAAAGATGAGTTCGTTTCAATGTTTGAATTAAAACTATTTGAATTAAATGGCTTTAAAGAAAATTTAATATTATTAGCGAACAAACTATTAAAGTTATGTAATCTTTTTAATGTTCAAAAATAACTTTTTTCGTAAAAACTAAGTAAATTAAGAGAATTGATTGAAGTATTAATTGAGTAGTTATTAAGTAAGTGGTCATTAAAAAAGTGATTATTAAAAAAGTTTCCATAAACTAAATTTAGTTCACTGTTTAGGACGGTTCCAGGATTGTTTAATTTACCAAAAGTATCCGAAGCTCACATATTATTAGAAATCAACTTCGTATCATAAAAACCGGATGAAATCAATTTTTTAACCATAGTAAGTTTATGAGAATTTTTTAGAATATTACGATGTAAATAACTATAATGGTATAAAAATTTACTTACTTTTAATGAGTTAAGTTGATTTTCTAAAGACTCATATAAGATATGAGCACTTGGTTGATTAACCCAAACACTATTATACTTGGCGAAATTCCAGTTAGTAGTATAAAAGGATCCGCTTGTAATATTAAGCAAATTCGAATGCTTCTCCGAAGTATTAACAAATTTATTTAAATTTCATGTATCTACAGTATTTAAAAATTTAAGGGATGTACCAAAATTACTTGCTGTATTTTTAGTAAAGGTTACTAAACGAGAATTTAATAAGTAATTTAATTCTAATAGCTGAAGATTTTGAGTGTTAAGTAAAGACTGAAATTGAGAATTAAAGTTACTGTTACTAAACAAGTCCAAAGAAGGTGTGAAAACCGAACGGTGGAGTCTAAAGGAAGTTTTAAAAGTTTTTACTAAAAGAGGTGTTTGAGCTGCTCAAGTTGATTTAGTTTGATTTACCTCAAATAAACTCTCTAAGTCATCTTGTAAATTTAGAGTGGTGGTAGAATTTGTTAATCAGTTAAAGTAAATATACTTGTAGTCACTAAATTTATATGTAGTACTCTCGTTTAAAACAAAAGTACTAGGTTGTACCTTTTCAGAGTTAGTAGCTCCATTTACTAAAAGAAAATAAGAAAAAAACTTCTCAATTAAAGTAGTACTTAAAATTGTTCAAACTCCGAAAACTGTAAATAGGTAATAAAAGGTCGTATCTTTAAATCACCAGAAGAAAAAGAAGACGTCATTAAAAGCGGTTGTTGTCGTATAATACTTCGCGTAAAACAGGGTTATCAGTAGTACTAAAATGGTAGATAGGACAACCTTTACAAAATTAATATAAGATTGTTTAGCATTAGTAGGGATATCAGTACGGGTATAATTTGCTCATTTAGAATTTCGATAAGTTAAACCTAAATTACTAGTTACTCGACGTGTTTTTGAATCACGTTCGACAAAAAGACGGTTCTTAAAGAGAAGTGATGGTGGTAAAGTTTTGTATTTAATTCAATTAAAAAGTCGTTTAAAAAGCATGTAATTATAACTACTAGAAAAAGTTATATGTTTCGGTAAACGAAACCTAGTTATAAGTAAAAAGTTAAAATACTATCGTACCTTTAATCAAACATAAAAAAGTGAAGAGATTAATAATAATTGTCAAGAAAAAACGTATAAAATGACAGCTCAAAATATATAATCGAAAGTTAATAAATTTAAGAAATACTTGTAATTACTAGTATACCGTAAATTAAGAAGAAATAAAAAGGAGGATAATGTAAAGAACGTAATATAAAAGAAAATTATTTGGTTTAGATAATCATTACTATTATCCATTAAAAAAACTGTATGAGTCTTAAACAATAGAAAAAAACTGGAAGGGATTAAGTCGTTTAAAGTATTAAAATTAAATGTCGTTAATAACAGTATTTCACCGAAGAAGAAGAAGAAACACCAAAAAAAAAAAAGTAAGTAAATCGTAGAACGTGAGGTCAATAGTGTGAATTGAAAACGTGCTAATAAAAAATGGTTTAAGGTGCGTACCGAAGTTACTCCAAAAGTACTTCAATCCGTTGACGTTAAAACCTTTTTTAAGTGGGTCGGGTAAGTCATGAATGTTTGATAAAATCCTAAGTATCAAGAATCTGAATAAACTATAATGGTTCCTTTTTTAGGACCAAAAGAAACTACGAAAACTAAAATAAACATGTAAATTGGGGTGAAGAAGAAACTGACTAATCAACACCCTCTAACAAAAAAAGAGATAAAATCATCTCTAAGAACTTGAAAAAGTAAAAATTCTTTACCAAGAAACCCTGCACTGTAGGGTAACCCTGCTAGATTAAAACATACACCGAAGAGGAGTACACAAATCTCAAAAGAGTACAAGTACGCTGCACCCATTTGACGCATATCAGTATTACCACTAAAAAAATGGACAGTATATCCCACCAAAACAAATAAGAACGCTTTGTTTAAAGCGTGGATAATTAAATAGATTAGTACTTCCTCGTAACAACAAAAAGCGCAACCACAAACGAGATAACCAATTTGACTAATAGTAGAATAAGCGACAAGTTTTTTAATATCGTTTTGGAAAACAGCCGTAACAGATCCAAAAGAAAGAGTTAAAGCTCCAAGTAAAATTAAGTAGTAATTTGTAAAAAGAGTGAATTCAAAAATAACGGAAAATCTAATGATTAAAAACACCCCCGCAATAACAAGAGTAGAGGAGTGGATTAAAGCAGATGCTGGGGTTGGTGCTTCCATAGCGTCAGGTAATCAAACATGGGCAAAAAATTGAGCCGCTTTAATTCCTCCTGAGGTAACTAAACAAAAGGAAAATAGAGTTAAGAAATGGATTGCTGTATTACCAATAAAAACGTAATGGAAAGTTAAAAAAGGAGTTTGTAGAAAAATTAAAGATAAGTCAGTAGTGTTAAATATAACAATAGTTAAGAAAAAAGATATGAACATGAACATATCACTAATACGGGAAAACACGAAGGTTTTAAGAGCCGCTTTTATAGTATAAATTCGAGTGGAATAAAAATTTACTAACAGGAGGGAAAAAAGTCCGATACATTCTCAAGCAAACATGATTAAAAAAAAATCGTAACAAAAAAACAAGAAGATAACACTCGTCGCAAACAAGTTTAAAAGGTAAAGTAGTCGGTTAATAAAAGCTTCTCTGTACATATATTCAACTCCAAAATACAAAGCGAACATTGTTAATGTTAAAACTAAAGAGGCGGAGACTAAAGCTAAACTATCGATACAAAAAACTAGGTGTGAATCGACTAAATCTAAACAAAAAAATCAACGTCCAAAATCAATATAATAATAATTTCCGTGAACTAACGTTAAATAAAGTTCATTGAGAGAAAGTAATAAAGCAAAGGAGAAAGTCATAATTGCACTGTAAAAAGTTCCGATAGGTCCTAATCAACGCTTAAATAAAAAGATGAAAATACAGTGTAAAACTAAAAACATCGGGAAGAAAGAAAAGAGATTTAAAATTGCTAAAATAAATAAACTCGGTGAAATGTTTAGATAATCAAATACTTAGTATTTTCAAGTTAACCTGTTTACGTTAATTGAGCGGTTAAAGCGGTTAACAAATTTGAAAATGTTATTTTCATTTTCATACAAGCTTAATGACCGTGTTAAAAGGTGTTGTAGTAGTAATAAAATTAACCCAACCCCAAACTCAATAGCAGAAAAAATTAAAAAGAAAAAGGTAAGGGATAAAAGATTTAAGTTATCATACAATAACCCTATAAATAAAGTAATAACGTATAAAGTGATTCATAAAAGTTCTGCAGTTAAAAGTAGATGTAGCGCCGTATTAGTAGTACTTAAAAAAGTACTAAATAATAAAAAGAATAGTAATATAAAAGTGTTTAAATCTCCGAGGAACAAAATTAATGTTGTCTACTTTCAATACTTTACAAGTAAACCGAAAAGGTTAAAAAGAAAATTAAAAAAGTGTTTAGGGGATACGACGTTATATGCAGAACTTCCTTTTGTCATCGATCTAATTAAAGGACGTAAAGAAAATGTAGCAAAAACACCGTACATAAAAGCGATGTAAAAATCTCCAGAATCTAGCAATTCTAATCCAAACTTCTCACAAATTAAAAACCCTAAAAAAGCTGCAAAGAGAGCCGCTAACCCCCCAGATACCATATCATACTGTGGACATCGAGAATACTTTAATTTAGTGTAAATTTCTTCCTTCCGAAGAAAAAAAATGTTAAAAAGAGTTTGAGTTGGTTGTTCAACTACGGAACCTAACGTTTTAATTAATTTTGATTCAATTCGAGTATCCGTCGAAAACAGAGTCTTATTAATGGAACTGTTTAAGGAGGAACTAGCTTGTAAATTTAAAACTAATGGTTGAGAGTTGGATAAGATAAGAGATGCAGGAGAGCTTAACCCGCACAACTCCAATAAAGGGTTCGTATGTAAATTTTTAAAAATAGACGTCGGTGTTTTTTGAAGTGTTAACCATGTAACAAAAGTTGATTGGGAAACAGCTGTACCCGAAAGAGGGTAAGAAAACTTATAAAGTGTATCGTAATGTTTTAAAGAAGGTTGATTAAAGGTTAAAGGTGAAGCGTTGGATACGTCTAAAGTTATATGTTTTGGGAATTTCATAAAAATTATAAAAAGAAAGTGATAACTATATAGGGGAAAGTTAGAAGTAGAAGCGTACTTAAAAGCATTATAACAGTGATAAATAACGTTGATCCGATATTTAAAAATTCAAAAATTCTATTACGATAACCTGGTCATAAAATAAGTTCCATATAAAAACGAACGACTCAATCAAAAAATAATCGTTCGTTTACAAGGTAACTAGATGTAATCAAAAAACTTCTTGTTCATTTATCAACAATTTTTTTTTGAAGGAAATCGATAAGTAAACCCTCTTGTCAAATTCGCTCATTTTGCATAAAATAAGATTTTAGGAAAAAGGTTTGTTGTAAAAAGGAGGTTGTAAGTCTGTTAATAGTACTTTGCTTTAAACTAGTCGTGTAAAATAAAGAAAAATATCAGGTTAAAATAATATTAGGTTTTTAGTTAAAAGTTGTTTTAAGTAGTAAAACTAACCTAATTTAGTACTGTCATAGTAAAGCGTGTCTGTTGAAATCAATAATTAAACTAAGGAAGAATGCTGTAAAGAAGAGGATTAATAGAAGCAGGTCGTATAAACCTACGAACGTAATGGTAGATACGTAAGGGAAAAGGAAAACTAATTCGATATCATAAAGTAAAAAGAAGACACAAATTAAGATGAATTGGATAGGTAACCGAATTACCTTTTGTGTTGTAGGTCGAAACCCACATTCGTAAAAATCACGTCTTGAGATTTTTAAAAAACCGAATCGTTTTAATAAATCTCTAAAACTAAAACAGTTGATTACGTTATAAATAATAAAACCTAGTAAAGTTACAGAACAAGTTGCAAGGAAAATTTCAAAATCACCCAAAATCAAAAACTATGTGAAATTTGTGTATAACTATTACTACTAAAAAATAGCAGATAATAATAAAACAAAAAAGCTAGCTAAAAAAGTTATTACTAAAGGGGAAGTAATATAAGAATTGTGTACCTGTCAAGATGTGTAAGTTAAGTGGATTGAGCACATTTTAGATAAAAGTCGGATGAAGTAAGAAGTAACCATTATTTTAAATATATTATTTAGTAACCTTTATAAAGTTAATAAGTTTTGGGTAAATAAGCGTTTATATCTAATAGAATCTGTTAACACTGAAGAGTTAATAGATTTAATTGAAAAAGAGGTTGAAAGAATTTGTAAATAAGTATACAGGTACAGTAAGTGCGTGTTTTGATTAGCTAAATAAAATCTTGATAGTTCAATGTAAGATAAAACTGCTTTTGAAGTAGACCACTTTAAATCCGTTAAGCTAAATCGAAACTTAGAAACTGGAAAGTTACTACGAATTAAAAAAGACTTTAAAGTGTGTTTTCTCCCACTTTTTAAATAAGAGAGAGTTGAAGTTTTTAAGAACTTATACGAAGGATTATAAGCTTTAACGGTTTTAGGACTTGAGTAATTTATAACAACCTTTTGTCATACAGAAAATTTAGCTAAAGCTGCGTTAAGAGTTAAGTGAATTTGATTACGAAAAACTAAATTTGGTATAGAGGAATAATTCTTAATACTCAAATTAAAAAAAAGATTGAACTTATTAGAGTAATTTAATAAGGTAATGTCATATTTCATTAAATATAAAGTTTGGTGTGTAAACGAAGATTATGCAAAAATCTACCAATTAAAAATTATTATCTTATAAAAATTACTAGTCTCGTTTTGCTATAAAATTTAAAACTAAACTAAATAACGGATTTGAATAAGGATTTGAATTTTTTTCGTTTTAACGTAAAAAGAGTCGGTCCTAGAATATATTTAGATTTAGGGTTTTGTTTTTTTTTAATTAGTATAGTACTATTTTCATAGAAATAGGTTGTTGCACCGTCAAGACGTTGATTCTTATAAACCATTCGTACTAGTAACCCTCTACAAATGTTACCTTTCTTATTAAATTTGAATTTGAACCCTTTATACTCCATACGAGGAGGTTCTACTACTCGTGCGGACCCTTTAATGAAAAATCCGATAGTAGAGGATTGACGTCTAAAACCTTTATACAAATGAAATGTTTGTAATCAGTTAACATTAGTATTGTCGGAAACACTTAATCAAGTTTTTTTTTGGATCATTAAAGTTTATTAAGTTTTTTCTTTAGTCAAACACCTGTTCCCGTCGAGACTGCTTGTTGTTTAATAAAATTCTGGTTTCGGATAAAATAAGTTGCATTGATGTGGTATAACATTTTATAATTTAAGTATTGAGACACGTTTAAAAAACTAAAGATACGTTTAATCATGAAACAAGTTAAAATCGTTGAAACAATTCCATAAAACAGCATTAAATTTATTAAAAAGAATTCAAAACTGTTATTATAAAAGTAAAGTTCTCGGAGAAGATTAAGATCAGTGATACCATTAGCAAAAAATAATTCGTAGTAGTCATACCAACAAATTAAAAAAAATCAAGTTTTCGAAAAACCTGTGATATAATTCACATCAACCGGTTGCGCGAAGAAGAAAAAGAAGAAGAGAGTAAAGATTAAGGAGAAGAAGGAGATGCTTAAAGCTCGACTTGATTTATCTAAATTAATTTTTTGTTGAGTGAAGGTTGAATAGTGAAGTATAAAAATAAAAAATACCAAACCAACCCCTAAATCAATTACTCATAAAAATCCGATGAAAATATCACCATCATCTAAAAAAAGTCAAATTCCTAAAATAACTAAATAAATCCCCGCGAGATATCACAAAGATAAAATATTAAAAATGTTCATAAAAAAAAATAAAGTAACTAGGGCTAAGTTTTGTAAAATAAATACGTCGTGTAACACTGAATATAAACACTTATAATTGTTCTAAAATGGACTCGAACCATTGACCCCAAGGTTTTCAGCCTTGTGCTCTACCAACTGAGCTATTAAAACGTTTTAGATTGAAATTGAAATTAAAATTGAGCAGCAACATTTTGTTGACTAACCAAATCACGTAAAAAGTCGTAGGATAATTCTTTTAATCCAATAGATGGGAAAAACTTTTGAAAAGGTGCGCTACTATCTCCGTATTGAAGCATTAAATTTCGCGTATCTTTTCGCCCCTCAAATGTAAAATTAAAAAGCTCTGCGACCTCACGTTCTAACCAAGCAGCGTTAGGGAAAAGTTCAGCGATGGATTTTACATTGGTAAAGTTAGGTAAAGATTTAAGGTTCAAGGAAAATATAAAAATTCGATTATGGGTTAACAAGTTATGAAAATGGTACACAATTGTTTTTGATGCTACTTCACGAGTATTAAGTACTTGAGATCCAGGTGTACTATTTAAATTAGTAGAGCTTAATGGGAGCTCGTACGAAAAGATATCAACAAGTTGAGGAATGTAAAAAGCGGACGATAACCTAATATGGGTTATCAAGAAATAGAGAGAGTAGTGAGGAAGTAGGAGGGAAATTGATTTTCGATTTTGGGTACCATACCTTAGAAAGAAAAAATTTAAACCGAAGAGGGCGTATTTAAAAAGTAGTTTAGGGTTTTGCATTAAATTTAAATAGTTTTAATTTTTTTTGACGAAGTTATACGAGAATAAAGTAGTTTCTAAATACTCATTATTTGAGTAATTGAAGTTACTTAATTTTAATCGATGAGAGGTGTTGAAACGAGAAAGGTATCAACCTTTACGTTGAATATACTTAGTTCGTGCAATTTCATAAAGATAAAAGTTTAATCGAGTGTTGAATCGACTAATACCAAAAGTGTTACGAGTGACAGCACGAGCCTGTCGTAAACTATCGAAAATCATAATAAAAAAGGCCATTAACCCTGCAACACTTAAAAGGTGACCTGCAGAGACAATAGCATGTCAACCCCCTAAAGAAGCAGGATAATCTAAAACTCGACGAGGCATCCCAGAAAACCCTAATCAAATCATAGGGATAACGGTTAAAAGTTGACCCATTAAAAAGTAAATACAATGTAAATACCCGTAAATTCGACTAAACTTAACCCCAAAAATAGAAGGAAAGTAAAAATAGAAGGCTCCGAAATTTGCAAACATTGCAGATCCAGCGAACATTACATGAAAGTGACCGACGACGTAGAACGTATCATGAAATAAAATATCCATTCCTGTATGAGCAACCCCCATTCCACTGATTCCACCAGAAACGAAGAAGAAAATAAATAAAAGTGCGAAAACGAAAGGTAATTCCATAGCAAAAGAACTGTTAACTAACGTTACACATCAATGCATAAGTTTAGTTGCAGCTGGGACTGAAATCATAACTGTCAATGTACTAAACAGCATACGTGTAGTATGGGCAAGTCCAACCATATACATATGATGACCTCAAACAAAAAAACCTAAAAATGCAATCGTATACATAGAGTAAAGAAGACTAGCTCTTGCTGAAACTCTTTTTCTTAAATAGAAAGAAAGGATAGTGTTATTAAATCCAAAAGCTGGGATCATAATAACGTAAACTTCAGGGTGACCGAAGAACCAAAACATATGTTGGAAAAGTACAGTATCTCCCCCTCCTGAATAATCGAAAAAGGAGGTTTGTCAATGTCGATCAGCTAATAACATTAAAATACCAATAATTAACATAGGGTTTGCTGCAATCATCATTCAAGAAGCAACCATAACCCCTTCAGTGAAAAAGGATCTAGCATCTCTCATTTTACGATTGTTTAAGGTCGATAGGTATCGGTAAGTTACCAAAAAGTTTGCAGAACTTACAATAGAAGAGTTTAAAACTAAAAAAACTCCCATTAAACCGATATCGACTTTACCGATAGCGGTGAATCGTGTTCTAGCAGAAAAAGGAGTAATCATAGCTCAACCAGGTAAAACATCTTTAGCGTTTCGTTCAATAGCTCAAAAGATACCGTCCTCATTCGCATAACGATGGTATAACGTTTTTTGATGTCTAGCTGTTAATAGTTTACAACGTCAAGCTTCCCGAGTAAACTTAAGTTGGCGTCAATTAGCAAAAATTCGTTGTTGCATAGAACTAGTTAAGTACATTCGGTGAAATTTTTGATCCATGTTAGATAAAGCTAGTCATCGATAGTTAATTAAAGAAGCTTCATCTTGTAAATTATATAAAAAATTATAAAAACCGAATGTATTTTGGACGTAAGGATTATCAAGGTTAGCTTCTGTAGTTGAATGACCACTATAAGAAGCTAAATAAGTTTTTAAATTTGCATCAAATAACTCACTAAATTTTGAAGAGAAAAACCAAGAAGACTTTCTGATACCACCTGTGACGTCAATAGCTGTAGTAAACATGAAGGGGGTCATAGTAATATCAGATTTAGTAAAGTAATTACCAAGTTTGTAATCGTATTTAAAAACAGGGTTTAAAGCTCGTTGGTAACGAATAAAGTAAGTGTTTTCAGATTGGCTGTTTAAAACTTGATCGGCAGATGTTAACGTTTGAAATTGCGTACCTGAATAAGAAGCTTCGTTTCCAGTTACGGTGATTTTTTCGTTTAGAACCTTAACCGGTAAAGTAAGTGTTGTAAAGTTTTCTAAAAAACTAAAAGGGGTGAAAAATGTACTATGTACATAAAAAGGGGTTATCAAAGAACTAAAGATAGAAGATTGAGCTGTTGAGGAAGCTAATTCGGTCGAATTATGATTTGTAGAAGAAAAAAGTGTTTTAAATTCAAAACCAATAGAGTTAAAGTATTGAGAGAGGGTATTTGTAACATTGAAAGATTTTAAATTAGTTACAAAAGTAACAGCTCTATACGACCAGTCAGAGAAATTATAAAATTCATATGAATTTAAGTTTTCAATATTAGAAGGCGTGAAGTAAGTGTACCGTTTTGTTGCTTTAGTAGAAAGTGAATAAGTATTGAAAAGTAACGTGTCGTGGGCAATAGTATCTAAATTATTTGTTTTAAAACGAAGTCCAACCATAGAATTATTTAATAACGTTCTATGGTCTTGAGAATTTACTAAATCAGGGAAAAATTTCCCTTTAAGTAAAGCTTCTACTTCACGGATATTGAAACAATTCATTCGTTGGTATCGTCGATCTAAACAAACTAATTGACCTAGCATAATTAAACCACCCGGTAAGAACCAGAACGCTGCACTATTTAATCGCGGAAACGCGACATCATGAACCCCTAATTGTGTAGGTAATAAAAAGTTTCCAAATGCACCGAAAACTAAAGGCATAATCATAAAGAAAACCATAATAACGGCATGAGCAGTTACTACACTTAAATACTGTAAACTATCCCCAGCTAGAATCCCAACTCCAGGATAAGCCATTTCTAAACGAATAATTGTTGCTAAAACCATTCCGAAAATCCCAGATAAGATGACGAATCAAAAATAGTTAACAGCAATACGTTTATGGTTAGTAGTATAAACTCAGTTATTTAAATAATAAAGTACTCGGGCCTTATTTCAAAAAAGGACGTGATACATATTATCAAAGATGGTAAGTTTCGGAGCTTTAACAAGTTGTGGAAGTATGTAATTACTTGTAAAAGTATAATTTGAGAAATTTGAGAAGAATGATTTAGAATTTTTTGAAAAGCCTAAAATGTGAAGAATACGGTTATGTACAGCAAAAAGTAAGTGGGTAGGTTTAATAAAGATAAATCTTTGCATTAGAGAAGATTGCAAATAGAAAATTTAAAAGTTATAAATCTTACAGAAATAGTTATTATAATAACTAAGGAGGAGGAAATTATCACTAACTAAGTAATATTGTAAAGGTAGACTAAAATTGTTGTTTAATTTTGGTAGTGAGTGAAGAATAAAGAATAGATAAGTTACAAAAAAGGTACGATAAAGCTTCTTATGTAAAGAAACGTTCGCAACCCGTAAAGGTAAATAGTACTGGTTAGTAAAAAGTACGTCGGTAATCAAGACAGGTGATGTTTGAGCACTAAGAGGGGTTAAAGTATTAGATAAAAGGTGGTACTTTAAACTTTTGTCTAAATTAATCTTTCAAAAGGTTTTTGGCGTTTTTAAATGTTTTTTGAAAACTGTGTATTCTAAGTTTCCAAATAAACCAGTTAGAAGGGTAGGTAAGACTGTATTAAAGGTAGTTGTTGGAAGAACCGATCGTAAAATTGTAAAGTCGTGGACAATGCTTAAATAATTAAATTTTGCAAGAGACAAAATTAGATTTACATTTTTAAAGACTCATAATAATTTAATTTTATAGGTAGGTTTTACATAAGGGTAATGTTTATAGAAATTTTGTACAACGTAAGGCAGATAATAAACAAAAATTAGAGAGAAGTGGATCTACTCAACTTATACGATTGGAAGGTTTTTTTTGAAGGTGTTCCTAAAAATTCTGGGCTACTCGACAAAGACTTATAATTTGGGCGTCTACGTTCAAAATTTTGAATAAATTGGAATGGGTAAGATTCGATTAAATCTAAATGGTGTAAGAATCATCCTAAATATAAATACATATATTGATAAGAGAATTTAACTCAAGGATTCCCTACGTAACCTCCTTCAGGTTCGTAGTAATATCGTCCACAAGGTAAAAGACTAGCGACACAATAAAGAGACATCATGAAAAACATGAAACTTAATGTTTGAAAAAGGGAAGACTGCATAGGAATAACAGGTAAATAAGTATTGTTCGAGTTATAACAATTATAAATAATTGGTAAACAAGCTAATAATACTAAAAATAAACCCATTCATAGTAAACCCTCATAATGGGATGGAGATACAACTAATAAACCCATAAATGCTCGGAAATATCAATGAGGTGCAACTGCATAAAATCGAATTTCATCTAATTCAGAACAATTTCATCTTTCAAAAAAATAGTAACTAACCGTTGCAGGAGTTAAATGGTGATAAAAAAAATATAAGAAGACAAAATGGGTTCAGTATCAAGCATCTTGAAGTTCTTTTAGAATATTATCGTAAAATCAAGAAACATAAGAACCTGATTTATCTTCATAAACGTTTTCTCCACTATCACTATCTCAACTTTCGTGACAGAATAACATATGTAATTTAACGAGATATAAATAATATCACGGGGTAAAATAATGTAAAACCATAAGTCTTGTTAATTGATCAGTGTTTAAATGCTTGTTGGTAAAAATAATGTAATATGTTTTATGAATAAAGTTAAATAATGATCAAACAATATTAGCAACGATAGTTAAAGTTAAATCACTTAAGTGAGTAGCACTTAAAGAAATCCCTAAAAAGACAATATAATGGAATCATAAAAAAGCATAACCTCCAATAAGTCACCCATCAGATTCAGCTGTGACGTAATTTTTTAAATAAATTTTTTTGAAAATATGCATATATGAGAGAAGGAAAATCATATCAACTCCTCTGACGTGCATGTAAAATACTTCTAATCCTAATCTAGTATCGTTAAACATTTCTTCACGCATTTCGATAACT
>CESE01024333.1_pt1 | contig 13495 bp, 9 predicted proteins | sample 350271 | NCBI WGS metagenome assembly CESE01 (sample SAMEA2621536, study PRJEB7988) | marine metagenome | isolation source: saline water (ENVO:00002010), including | reverse complement strand
GGTTGCCATGAGTTATAATACTACCTATTCTGAAAACTTACATTCTTATGTAAATAATATTAATACCCATGAAGGTGGAACTCACTTAGCTGGTTTCCGTAGAGCTTTAACTCGTACCTTAAAATCTTATGCAGAAAAGTCTGGTATGCTAGAGCGCGAAAAAGTTACTGTTGCAGGTGATGATTTTCGTGAAGGTTTAACAGCTGTTATTTCGGTTAAAGTAATGGAACCTCAGTTTGAAGGACAGACAAAAACTAAATTAGGAAACTCTGAAGTTTCAGGAGCGGTTGATCAGTTGGTAGGTGAAATGCTTAACAATTATCTAGAAGAAAATCCTAAAAATGCAAAGCAGATTATCTTAAAGGTGATTTTAGCTGCAAAAGCTCGTCAAGCAGCTCGTAAGGCTCGCGAGATGGTACAGCGTAAAACAGTAATGTCTTCTACAGGTTTACCAGGTAAGCTTTCTGATTGTTCTGAAAAAGACCCAACTAAATGTGAGATTTTCCTTGTTGAGGGAGATTCTGCAGGGGGTACTGCAAAACAAGGTCGCGATAGAGCTTTTCAAGCAATTTTACCATTACGTGGTAAAATATTGAATGTTGAAAAAGCGATGCAACATAGAGTTTTCGAAAACGAGGAGATTAAAAATATCTTTACTGCTTTAGGTGTTTCTATTGGTACTGCTGAAGATAGTAAAGCTTTAAATATTTCTAAATTACGTTACCATAAGGTTGTAATTATGTGTGATGCCGATGTTGATGGTTCTCACATTTCTACGCTTATTCTTACATTCTTCTTTAGATATATGCGTGATTTAGTAGAGAATGGATATATATACATTGCTACACCGCCTTTATACCTTGTTAAAAAAGGTAAAGACCACCGTTACTGTTGGAACGACGAAGAACGCGATGCTAATGTAGCAGAAATGGCAAAAGGAAAAGAGTCTTCAGTTGGAATACAACGTTATAAGGGACTTGGTGAAATGAATGCTTCTCAGCTATGGGATACTACTATGGAACCTTCTAACAGAACCTTACGTAGAGTTACTATAGATAGTGCTGTTGAAGCTGATCATGTATTCTCAATGCTTATGGGCGATGAAGTTCCGCCTCGTAGAGAGTTTATAGAGAAAAATGCTAAGTATGCTAATATTGATGCATAGCTAAAAAGTATATTCTAAAAGAATACTTTTCATTACTAAAAAATGCCAGATTTATATAAATCTGGCATTTTTTAGTATGATTATCCGTTACAAGACCAAAAAATATTTGTTGTTGTCCTTTTCCTTGATGAAAAGAACGAAAAATCATGACTTAGATTCTTTCTTAACGTTTCAAAAATTTTAAAATGGCTATCAAAATGAACTCGCTAAACTTCCTTTGTTCGTTTAAATAAATAGCATTTTGATACGCTCATTTTATCAGTTTTCGCCACTAAAAGAATAAAGGTCGGTAATAAAATAAAAGGGAAATCCATTCTTTAAACTATTTTTTGCCGCATTGACTTTTTTCAAACTCAAAACTATTTTATCCTATTATCTACTTCATTTTTAATCTAAGTTTATATTTCCTTTGTAAATCACCTTTTTTTCTCTTTGTAACAATCAACAAATAGATGATTATTAAAATATCCTGTAATCTTTAGGATAAGCATGTTTTTATTGCCTAAAATAATTTTTCAACTCGTCTGTAAGAAAATTTAATTCTACAATGTTATTTAATTTTCCAGTTTAAACCAAGAGCAAAAAGTTTAGGTTTTAGATCGTAACTAAGGTGCAAAAGTAGGCGTTTGTTTTCGAAAGATATATTTGTTCCGATATTTAGGTTTACACCATTTTTATTAAAATCGTTTACATAGTACTTTCCTAAAGGTTTAGCATAGGAAATGGTTCCATCTTCGCTTTCTTCTATTCCTCCTGTATCATTATAAAGCTGATATCTAAAATCTTGAATATACCCAAAAGCAAGGCAAAAATCGATATCTATTAAATCCCATTGCATAATGCCAAATTGCTGTGGATTAAAAATGGTTCCTATATTAATCATCTTCACCATATTTTGACCGCCTTCTGAAGTACGATCTCTTAAAGTGTCTCTCGGTTCTGGACCTCCAAGGTATTCGTAGTCACTATCGAAAGAAAGTCTATTCCATTTTAAGTGCGTATAAAAACCAAATTTCCGCTCTTTTTCTATAGTATAAACACCAAAACCAATCGGTATTTCTTTAAAACTAGTTATAATACCCATTGCTGAGTAACTATCGTTACGGGTACTTTGTGCTTGAACTATAGTAGCCGAAATTAAAGCGAAAAGGAAAAGTAGTTTTTTCATAAGATTATTTACAATTGTCAATCATAATTTCTAGTATTTGTGCTGCAGCTTCAGCTATCACTGTTCCAGGACCAAATACACCAGCTACTCCAGCGTCAAAAAGATAGTCATAGTCTTGGGCAGGAATTACACCACCAGCAACTACCATAATATCTTCTCTACCTAAAGCTTTTAGTTCTGCTATAACGTGAGGAACTAATGTTTTATGTCCTGCAGCTAAAGAGGAAACGCCTAAAATGTGAACGTCGTTTTCTACCGCTTGTTTCGCAGCTTCTTTTGGGGTTTGGAATAGCGGACCAATATCTACATCAAACCCTAAATCTGCAAAAGAGGTAGAAACTACTTTGGCACCTCTATCATGTCCGTCTTGCCCCATTTTTGCGACCATTATCCTAGGTCTTCTGCCTTCTAATTCTGCAAATTTATCGGCTAGGTCTTGTGCTTTCTTAAAGGCTTTATTGTCTGCTATTTCCATAGAATATACTCCAGCGATTGAACGTATTTTAGCTTGGTATCTACCAAATTCACTTTCGCATGCATCAGATATTTCACCAAGAGAAGCTCTACAACGAGCAGCTTCTACTGCTAAATCTAGTAAATTCCCTTTACCCGATTTACAGGACTCTGTTATTGCTTTTAAAGCTTTTTGTAATTTTTCTTCATCACGAGAAGCACGCATTTCATCCAAACGTTTAATTTGAGAATCTCGTACAACAGTATTATCAACCTCTAAAGTATCTAGTGCTTCTTCCTTTTCTAGTCGGTAGGAATTTACGCCAATAATCTGATCTTTCCCACTATCTATACGAGCTTGTTTTCTTGCAGCAGCTTCCTCAATACGCATTTTAGGAATCCCCGTTTCTATAGCTTTAGCCATTCCTCCAAGTTCCTCAACTTCCTGAATTAAAGTCCAGGCTTTTTGAGTAATTTCTTCTGTAAGTTTTTCTACGTAATGTGAGCCCGCCCAAGGATCTACTACCCTGGTAAGTTCTGTTTCTTTTTGAAGATATATTTGTGTGTTTCTAGCTATTCGAGCAGAGAAATCTGTAGGCAATGCGATGGCTTCATCTAACGCATTAGTGTGTAAAGATTGTGTACCTCCAAATGTTGCAGCCATAGCTTCAATACAAGTACGAGCTACGTTGTTATAAGGATCTTGCTCAGTTAAACTCCAACCTGAAGTTTGACAGTGAGTTCTTAAAGCAAGCGATTTCGGGTTTTTAGGGTCAAACTGTTTTACTAATTTCGCCCAAATCATCCTTGCAGCACGCATTTTTGCAATTTCCATAAAATGATTCATTCCTACAGCCCAAAAGAAAGATAGGCGAGGAGCAAAAGTATCTATATCCATTCCGGCTGCCAATCCTGTACGAATATATTCTAATCCATCCGCTAGGGTATAAGCCAACTCAATATCTGGCGTTGCACCTGCTTCTTGCATATGATACCCAGAAATACTAATAGAATTGAATTTTGGCATATTTTGAGAACTGTACTCAAAAATATCTGCAATAATTTTCATCGATTGCTTAGGTGGGTAGATATAGGTATTACGCACCATAAACTCTTTCAGAATATCGTTCTGAATAGTTCCACTCAACAACTTTGGATCTACTCCTTGTTCTTCTGCAGCTACAATATAAAATGCCATAATCGGAAGTACAGCACCGTTCATAGTCATTGAAACTGACATTTTATCTAGTGGGATTTTATTGAAAAGGATTTTCATATCCTCCACAGAATCTATGGCAACTCCGGCCATTCCTACATCACCAACAACACGCTCGTGATCAGAATCGTAACCTCTATGTGTAGCTAAATCGAAGGCTACAGAAAGCCCTTTTTGTCCAGCAGCTAAGTTTCTGCGGTAAAAAGCATTCGACTCTTCTGCAGTAGAAAATCCTGCATACTGGCGAACCGTCCATGGACGTATTACGTACATAGTAGAGTAAGGACCTCTTAAATTTGGAGCTATTCCTGAAACAAATCCAATATGCTCGGTATCTTTAGTATCTTCAGCCGTGTAGCTTTCTTTAATCTCAATTTGCTCTGGGCTCATCCAAGTCTTGTTGGACTTTTTGGCTTCCTTTCTATCGAGATTGAGTTCTATATTTGAAAAGTCTGGTCTAAGCATTTTTCTCCTCCGCTAATCGTTCAACATCCATTTGCGTAGACAAACGTTTTGTGTTTAATGCTTTAAATTCAAGGCCTTCTATATTTTCTTTTTGGACTGAAATTTCCAATTGAGCATTCATTTTTTCTTCCTTATTAGGATATAAATTGGTGCCTAATAATTCTGTTTTTCCTTCAGTAAAATTCTCTTCTTGAATTTTAGCATTAGCGGCTATTCTATCTTGAATGAAATTTGATTTTACTGCATTTATCCAACCTCCTTGAGCTTCAATTTCTTGAAATAAAACCCAAGCATTTTGACTCAATTCATTGGTAATTTGTTCAATATAATAAGAACCTGCAGATGGATCGCTAACTTTATTGAAGTATGATTCCTCTTTTAAAATCAATGAGATATTTCTACCCATACGTTGGGCAAAATCATCATCTTGTTTATAAGCCGAATTAAAATTGCTAACATTTACCGCATTTGCTCCACCTAAAGCCGCAGACATACACTGACTCGTAGTTCGAAGCATATTTACATGAGGATCGAATAGCGTGTTAGAACGTAAACCTGTTTCAGCTCTCAAGTCCAATATTGCATCCTCTTTTTTATAGGCTTTAAGGACTTGATTCCAAAGAATTCGTATTGCACGGAATTTAGCAATTTCAAAAAAGTAGTTTGTTGAAACACCTAAACTTACTTGAATTTTAGTCGCTTTTAAATCGCTGTTGTTAGAAAAATACTCACTGATTTGTGCTAATGAAAATCCCAATTCTTGTGTTGCTGTAGCTCCAGAATTATGGTATTCTTGACCTTGAATACTTAGGGTTTTATAAGCAGTTAATGCCTTTGCTTTGTTGTTTACAGTTTTAAAATCATTCCAAAAGTCAGTATTGAAACTTCCTTTTTTCAATGCAGCCATTAATGGATCATACTGTAAACTTCCTTTTATTTCTTTTTTATCAAGATTTCTCTTTTCGATTATATCGAGAAATGCATCAACAGAATTTCCAATATTATTTGATTTAATAGAGGTTTGAATATGCTGTATGAGTACATTTTCTAAAACCTGCTCTAATGAACTATTTTCTATATTAGAAAGAAGTAGTGCCGAAGCTCCACCGTTTAAACTACCTAAAACTTGCTTGTTAGTAGGTTTATTTAATGATTGTTCGATTTCCCAATCGGAGTGATTGTGAGTCGTGTCTCCATTTGTTCCTTTTACAGATTCTGCATTGTAAACAGGATTTACTTTTATGTTTTCTGGACTATTCCAGATCAAACCTCCATAGTCCTTCCCTTTAAGGTCGGTAACGATTTTGTCGTTCCATTCCTTTAAAGTTTTAGTGCTAAATTCTTTGAATAATTTTCCCATGGTCTGTATGCTTATTCTACGATCAGAAAGATTTCTTCGTTTTCTTTTTTCATATGGTATTTTTCACGAGCATATTTTTCTAATCCTTCTGGACTAGAAAGTTCTTGTAATGCGATGGAATCCTTTCGAATTTCTGCTCTGTAATGAATTTGATCTTTTTCTAACTGTTCTATTTTATTAGTTAGATTTCGGTGACTTAAATAAGAGTTACTGTCAAAAAATAACATCCATAAAACAAATAAAAACCCAAGTACAACAAAAGGATTTTTAATTTTTTTTAAGAGCAGTTTAAATATCATTTTTAGGTTTTCCATAAGTCAAAAATAAGGAATGTTTTTTAATGGAGGATTAGTGAGATGTGATTAAGCAATCGTTAGGTATATTTTGAATTCAATAATTCAAAATTCCTTATTATACCAAAACGTTTCCATCCATTTCTTCTGGTATATTCAAGTCCATTATTTTTAATACTGTTGGAGCAATATCAGCTAGTTTACCGTTTTTAACTTCTTTATAGTCGGTGTTTAACAAAAAGCAAGGAACCGGATTTGTTGTATGTGCCGTGTTTGGTGATCCATCAGCATTTATCATAAAGTCAGCATTACCATGATCGGCAATAATTATAAAGCCATAATCTTTTTTTAATCCAGCTTCTACAACTTGTTTTGCACAACTATCTACTGTTTCTAATGCTTTTACAACTGCTTCGTAAACACCTGTATGTCCTACCATATCTGGATTGGCAAAGTTTAAGCAAATAAAATCAGCTGGCGAATTCTCAATCTCAGATACAATAGCATCCGTAATTTTTTGAGCACTCATGCTAGGTAGTAAGTCGTAGGTAGCAACTTTGGCTGAAGGAATCATAATCCTATTTTCGCCTTTGAAATTCTCTTCTCTTCCTCCAGAAAAAAAGAATGAAACATGCGGATACTTCTCTGTTTCAGCAATACGAATTTGTGTTTTGTTATGAGCTGATAAAACTTCGCCTAATGTATTCTGAAGATTGTCTTTGTAGAATAAAACAGGAACATTATTAAACGACTGATCGTACATAGTCATTGTTACGTAGTTCAAGTGGAGCTTATGCATATTGTATTCCGGCATATCTCCTTGGCTAAGAACTTGGGTGATTTCTCTACATCTATCTGTACGGAAGTTAAAGCAAATCACTACATCTCCCTCATTTATTTTAGCTATTGTATTTCCATCAGCATCAACCTTAGAAATTGGTTTAATAAATTCGTCTGTGATGTTATTATTATAAGACGTTTTAATAGAGTTCGGAATATTTTGACTTTTCTCACCATCAGCATTTACCAAAAGGTCGTATGCTAATTTTACACGTTCCCAACGTTTGTCTCTATCCATCGCGTAATAGCGACCGATTACACTTACCAACTCAGCAGATAGATTAGCTATTTTAGCTTCTAAGTTTTCGATAAATCCTTTTCCACTTTTTGGGTCAGTATCTCTACCGTCAGTAAATGCATGAATAAATACTTTATCTAAACCTGCTATATCTGCCAATTCGCATAAATGATGCAAGTGTGTTTCGTGTGCGTGTATTCCTCCATCAGAAACCAATCCAATAAAATGTATAGGTTTATTATTTTTCTTCGCGAACTGAAAAGCTTTATTCAACTCTTTGTTATCTTTAAAAGTATTGTGTTTTACCGCATTATTAATTTTCACCAAATCTTGGTAAACCACTCTTCCTGCTCCAATATTAAGATGTCCTACTTCCGAATTTCCCATTTGACCGTCAGGTAAGCCAACATGTTCACCATCGGTAAGTATTTCTGAGTTAGGGTAGTTTTTATATAGCGAATCTACAAAGGGCGTTTTAGCATTTCCCATTGCATTAGACTTGGTTTCATTTCCATGTCCCCAACCGTCAAGAATTAATAAGGCTACTTTTTTCATTGCTCAAATTTTATTTAGCAAATTTAAACAAAGAATAAGTTACTTACTCATCATAACTAAATAAATACTAACGAAAGCAGTGACCATTTATAGTGTGATAATTGGTTTAAATATAAAGGCTGAATTTTATATTATCATCCCTTTCGATTCAGGTAAAAAAATAAGTTATTGTTAATTATTGTATGCCTCGAGAAACCTTAGTAGGATAATTCTAAATCTTAACTGCCTAACTTCTTTTTCTATAACTTATAGATTATGCTTAATTGCTTCGGCACATCTTTCTCCGTCAATAGCGGCAGATACTATTCCACCTGCATATCCGGCACCTTCGCCACAAGGGTAGAGGTTAGTTATTTGTGGGTGGTATAAAAGTTCCTCATTTCTAGGAATACGAATAGGAGAGGAGGTTCTCGATTCTACTCCTAGTATATTTGCTTCGTTGGTGTAATAACCGTCCATTTTCCTTCCGAAAGCTTTAAATCCTTTTTGCAGTCTATCGCCAATAATTGGAGGTAAAAGTTCGTGTAGTGGAGCAGAATTTAATCCAGGAATATAAGAGCAATCGTTTAAGGTATTTGAGAATTTACCATTCGCAAAATCTACCATTCTTTGTGCGGGTGCAGCTTGTGTTTTACCTCCTGCAACCCATGCCATTCTTTCCATTTCTTGTTGAAATACCAATCCTGCCAATTCTCCATGTTTGGAGTATGCTTGTAAATCGCCAGGTTCTATTGCTACTACCATACCCGAATTTGCATAACGAGAACTTCTAGTTGAAGCAGACATTCCATTTACGACTACTTCGCCTGGAGCAGTAGCAGAAGGAACTATATAACCACCAGGACACATACAGAAAGAAAATACTCCTTTGCCGTTTACTTGATGTACAAATTTATAAGAGGCTGAAGGCAAGTATTTACTTCGGACTTCGCAATGATATTGAGCGGCATCAATTATGGGTTGTGGATGTTCTATCCGAACGCCCATTGCAAATGACTTTGCTTCGATGAGTATTTTGTGTTTGTCTAATAAATAGAAAATATCTCTAGCCGAATGTCCTGTGGCAAGTATTACCGAATGACCTAGAATTTTATTCCCATTTTGGTCAATCACTCCTTCCATTTTATTCCCTTTAATAATAAAGTCATCAACTCTACAATTAAAATGAATTTCGCCACCAGCTGTAAGAATATTCTCACGCATTTTGGCAATTATCTTTGGTAATTTATTGGTTCCTATATGTGGATGCGTGTCGATCATTATATCTTCTACGGCTCCATGTCCAACAAGGATTTCTAATATTCTCTGTACGCTACCTCTTTTTTTAGAGCGTGTGTAAAGCTTTCCATCAGAATAGGTTCCAGCACCACCTTCTCCAAAACAATAATTAGAATCGGGGTTTACTTCGTGCTTATGAATTTTGGCTAAATCTTTTCGTCTTTCAATAACATCTTTACCTCTTTCGATAATAATGGGTTTTAAGCCCAATTCTATAAGACGCAAAGCAGCAAATAATCCCGCAGGACCAGAACCTACAATAATTATAGGAGTTTCAGAACTTATATTTTTGTACTCTCTTTGGTAATTAGGTTTAACTGCTTCTTCACCATCAGTAAAAACAGTTACTGTTAGGTGTATGTTTATTTTTCGAGAACGTGCATCTATAGAGCGTTTTACTATTACTATATCGCTAATGTTTTTAATATCAATTTTTAATTGACGCGCTGTACTATAACGTATAGATTGCTCTTCGGTTGCCGCTTTTGGCGATACACTAATGGTAAGCTCCTTTTGCATTTATTCGAATGTTAAAGAGAACTGTAATCCTCTAGTGTAAAACCCTTCTAGTGGACTTGTGAAAATTGTTCCGTCCTGTACAATAAGGTTGGTGAGCCCATAAGAGTATTTTATTTGAGGTGCGAATTTGAAAAACTCAAAGTAAAAATCGCATCCAGCACCGGCTTCTAAAGCTAAATTTGTTCTATTTAGCTTAAAAATATTTTCATCAAGAACATCTTTTTCTGAAGCCATATCTACACCAAAACTAGGCCCAAAAAATACAAAGACTCTCGTGTTGTTAATTCTATCGGCACGGTATTTTAAATGAAATGCAGATTCTACAAACCAAGATTCTACATTTTTCACTACTTCAGAAGGTCCGTCGTATTCTGGATTAAAAGTATATTTAACATTCCTTTGTATGGTTTTTACCGTAAGTAAATGACGGAAATTTAAACGCTTATTTAGGCGTAAATCGGGTAGGATAAAAGAAACGCCTAAGCCAAAGTCACTGTCTGTTTCTATAGCTAAAATATCGCTATGTTCTAAGAAGCTATCCGAATAGACGTTAACTAAATTGTAGTATCCAAAATCTAGAGCCATCCCAAAATGAAATTTCTTATAGTCGTACTGACTTTGTGCTAAGAGTCTTTGTTTTTGAGCAAAAGCAGAAAAACTAATACAAATCAGTAGAATTAGTAAACTAAATTTTTTCATTTTTCGGCAGTATAAATAGATGCAATACCCATTGTTAAGGCGTGGCTTTTTGCATTTGTATAACCACAATTATTAATAATTTGATTTAGTTTTTTTCCATGAGGAAAAGCACTTACAGATTCTGGAAGATACGTGTAAGCAGCATTATCTTTAGAAACTATTTTTCCAATTAAAGGCAAAACATACTTAAAGTAAAATTGGTACAATTGCTTAAAAGGAAATAAGGTTGGTTGAGAGAATTCTAGAATATAAAGTTTTCCTCCAGGACGTAAAACTCTACACATTTCAGAAAGTCCTTTTTCTAAATTTTCAAAATTTCGAGCACCAAAACTTACAGTTACCGCATCAAAAGTAGCATCTTCAAAAGGCAAGTTTTCAGAATCGGCTAGTTGTAGTCTGATTTTATCTTCTAAACCTTTGACTTTGATTTTCTTTCTACCTACTTCTAACATCCCATTAGAGATATCTATTCCTATTACTTTAGTAGGATTAGATTTAAGCATTTCTATAGCAAGATCACCAGTTCCTGTAGCCACATCTAAAATATGTTTAGGAGCTTGTTTTTTTAAACGTCTTACGAGTCTTTTACGCCAGAAGATATCTATTCCCAATGAAAGGAAATGGTTTAAAAAATCGTATTTCCCGGCAATGTTGTCGAACATTTCGGCTACTTGATCCTTTTTTGACAAGGAAGAATCTTTATAAGGCTTAACAGTATTTTTCACAGATAAATTTTGAGCAAAAGTATTACTTAATTTCTTTTTTGTTCATAGAGTTCACAAAAAGAATGTTTCCTAATTTTTCGTAGCCTTCAAAATAGGAAGTTCCTTCTCTATTAAGTACTTCTTCATCGAAACCAATCATCGTGAAATCAGCAGTTGCAGACTGTTCGTTAATAACATCTTTTACGCTTTTACTACGGTCTTTTTCGATAAGGTTAATATTAGAAGGCGATATAGGTAAGCGTCCTTTTTGTATTAGGTTTAATAAAAGTTCTTTTTGATTTTCTATGGTTCCTTCTTCGTAAAGAGCATATATTTTTATGGTTGCATCTTTCCAGTCAGCATGACCAAGTAATATATAACCCAATAAAATCTCTAAGTTAGAATCTTGGTAGTCATCCGCAGAAATCCAAATATGAATTTCTCTATGGTACCCAAATGAACGATAATTACTATTTAGGATACATACATCTAAATCTGTTGCGGTAAGTAGATGATGATTTTTTATAATCTGTTCTAGCTTTTCAGTATTTCCACGTTCAAATTCCAAAACGATAAGGTTGTGTCCTTTACCAGAAATACTAGCCAATTGTATTACCTGTGCAATAGCAGAAGTATAAGAAGGACTAATAATAGTATCGAGGTAAACCTTAGATTTAGAGCCTTCGGCTAGTCGGTGAAGTTTGGTAAGTGTTTTAATAGATTCTTGATGAGATTCTTTACTAAGGAAGCCTTCTATAAAGTGCATGTGCGTACCAAAACCATATTTATGAGAAACCCAACGCATAAAATCAAAAGCATCTCTATTTTTTAGGGTTACATCGGAAACACAAATTGCAAAAGGTCTCCAATTATCATCTTCACTATTGAATTCTTTTCTTCGAACAAAAATCTGTAAACGTCTGCTCAGTTGGAATAAAACACCTTTAAATAATTTTATTATTCCACCTTTAGAAGTGTTGTATTTACTAATGTATATATAAATTAATGCCATGAATATCAGTGAAACCAAAGCATACGTTGCATTCATTTTAAACATAAGCCAGAAGGATAAAAACGCACCTAATAGCGAAATATACCATCGAGACCTAAATGTTGGTCTGTAAGAAGGATCGGCAGAGAAATGCTCTAAAAGAGAGATCAAACAAATGGCTCCGTAGGTAACCATAAAGAACATGGCAATTACTTCGGCAACTAAATTTATATCGCCAATAACCACAAAGAAAAATGCAATTACACAGGATATAAGAGATGAGTTCATAGGCTCATTGGTTCCTTTTTTATTCCTAGACAACCAAGTGTTTAGGGTTAGTGTCGGGAAAATTTTATCTACTCCTAAAGCTTGTAAAGTACGAGGTGCCACCATAACAGAACCCAATGCCGAAGAAATTGCTGCACACCCTAATCCTATTGGGATAATAGGTCCCCAAATAGCAATTTTACTCATTATAAGCTGGTCTGTTGCAAGGTCTTCTAAAGAGGCTGATAGTATTAGTTTTATTGCTACTGCCACGTAAACAACAATCCCAACTGCGGTAGCCATTAAGGTTCCTTTAGGAATAGATTTTTTTGGATCTTTTAAGTCACCAGAAAGCCCAAGTCCTGCAGCAATACCTGTAAAAGCAGGGAAAATAATAGTAAACACATAAAAGAAAGAATCCGGATTTCCTACCGTAGAAATTAAATCTACATCTTTAATAGAATGTCCTTCTATAGGACTCCCCATAAAAAACATAATAAGCGATGCGAATAGTATAGCCACTACATAGTAGAGTAGGTTCATACCTATATTCGCTCCTTTTGTGAGCATTAAAATACTCAAGAAAATCATCATTATAATTCCTACGAGTTGCTTGTCGAGTAAGAAACTACTGTAATTTGCCAGTATGGGGTAGGATTCTAGCAGGTATTCTGCAAAGGGCATAAAAGCTTCGGAGAAAGCAATTACATAAAATGCCACAGAAATAGCTTGCGATAAAAATAAGGCAATCCCAATAGCGGCACCAATATTTAAACCAAAAGAACGCGAGATAATATAGTATGCTCCACCACCTTCAACCTTTCTGTTAGTTGCAATTTCGGCAACAGCCATAGCGGTAGGGATGGTAACTAAGTGTCCTAATATAATTATAGCAATCGCACCAATAAATCCTGTATGTGCTACAGCATATCCAAAACGCAAGTATAAAATAGCGCCCAAAATGGTAGAGATCGCCGTCATGAAAACGGGAGCTGTACCAAAATTTGCTTTAGGTTTTAATAATGAATCCGACATAGGTGTAATTTATTGCAGAAGCCGAATATAGTGAATTAGTAGTGAGTAATAGAGGTGTGTTATGAGTATATATCGAAACGAAACCAAAAAATAATTTAAGCGGTAAGTATTTTATTTATGGTACTATGCTTATCTGTTTGATTAGAGTATTGTAAGGTTTGAGTAATGGGTGGAAGTGGAAATAAGTTAATTGTTAATGGTTAGATGTTAATTTTTTAATATGTCTTGAGGAATGACTGTTGGACAAAC
>CESE01024251.1_pt1 | contig 13693 bp, 13 predicted proteins | sample 350271 | NCBI WGS metagenome assembly CESE01 (sample SAMEA2621536, study PRJEB7988) | marine metagenome | isolation source: saline water (ENVO:00002010), including | reverse complement strand
AAAATTGATACTATCTTTCAAGTCAGTGGAGGTGGTTCTATTTTTTTAGGTGACGCACTTTATAAAGCCAAAAAAATTAAGTATATAGCGCACCATCATGAACAAGCAGCATCCTTTGCAGCAGAAGGTTATGCTAGGGAAAAAAATGATGTTGGTTGTTGTTTTGTAACAACAGGGCCGGGTGGAACAAATGCAGTCACAGGTATTAGTTCTGCGTGGATAGACTCTGTGCCAGTTATATTTATTGCTGGACAAGCATTTTTCAATCAAACAATCAAAAAAACTAAAAAAAGACAAATTGGTGTTCAAGAAATTAATATAATTGATATTGTTAGGCCCATAACTAAGTTTTCACAAATGATAACAGACCCCAATTCTATAAACTTTTATTTAGAAAAAGCTTATCATATAAGCAAATCTGGTAGACCAGGACCTGTATTTTTGGATATTCCCGCCGACATGCAAAATGCACAAATTGATGAAAAAAAAGTTTTTAAATATTCTTACGTAGAATCAAAAACTTTCTTTCCAATTGAAAAAAAGATCAACACAATTGTTAAGAAGATTAAACAATCGAAAAGACCTTTAATACATTTGGGTCATGGTGTTAAATTATCAAAATCACAAAATATATTAAAGAGTTTTTTTAGTAAATGTAAAATACCTTTTGTAGTTACATGGAATGCTGATGATGTAATGTCCTCAAACCATAAAATGTATTTTGGAAAACCAGGTCAATTTGGAGAAAGAGGTTCAAATTTTATTGTTCAAAACTGTGATTTTTATTTATCTATAGGAACAAGGCTCCCATACATGGTAACTGGATATAATCCCAGTGATTTTGCATCTAAAGCTAAGTTTAAAGCAATGGTAGATATTGATAAAAATGAACTAAAAAAGAATGACATAAAATTAAATTTAAAAGTAGAAAGTGATGCTAACTATTTTTTAGAAAAATTGCTTTACAAGTTAAAAAAATATAATTCAGACTCAGATTGGATAAAATATTGTTTAAACGTTAGAAAAAAATATCCTATAATAATCAATAAAATGATTAATGAAAAAAAATATGTAAACTCTTATTTTTTTGTTGATGAACTATCAAAATTAACTAAAAAAAATGATTCAATCATTACTGATATGGGGTTTTCTTTTACCACAACACATCAAGCACTCAGGGTCAAAGGAAATCAAAAATTTTTTACTAATTCTGGACATGCTCCTATGGGCTGGGGGTTACCAGCTGCTATTGGATCTTACTATGCAAAAAAAAAAACAAGTTCAAATATAATTTGCCTATCAGGTGAGGGTGGGTTTCAAATGAACATTCAGGAATTGGCAACTATCATGCACAATAAAATCCCAATGAAAATATTTATCTTTAATAATGGTGGTTATTTAACAATCAAACAAACACAAATTTTAGGTTTTAATGGCAGGATAATGGGCTCAGATAAAAATAGTGGTCTTTCTTTTCCAAATTATAATTCCATCGCAGATGCACATAATATGCTTTATAAAAAAATTACTAATCATAAAAATTTAAAAAATGAAATAAGCAAAGTTCTCAATCTAAAAAAAGCAGTGATATGCGAACTTATAATGAGCCCCAACGAGGAGCAAATACCAAAGGCAGTAAATAGAAGAGATGCGAATGGAAAAAGTATGCCAGCAAAACTAGAGGATATGTACCCCTTCTTGTCAAAAGATGAATTAAGTGCTAGCAATTTAGATTAATGAAAAAAGGAATTATTATTTCAGGAAGTTTAGCTCAAGATCATGAGTTTATTTATCCATATTATAGACTTTTAGAAGAAGGAGTTGATCTTGACGTTTGTTTATTAGAAGGACAGCCTGTCAAGGGTTTTTTGGGGACTACTTTACCACCTAATAAAGAACAATCAGTTAAAAAAATTTCAGAAGTTTCTTATAGCGATTATGATATTTTAGTTTTACCAGGTGGAGTTAAAGCAATGGAAAAAGTTAGACAGAATCAAGATATAATAAATTTTATCACAGATTTTAATTCAACTAATAAAACAATAGCATGTATTTGCAGCGGTGCTCAATTATTGATTTCAGCAAAAATTGTTAAAGGAAGAAAAATATCAGGGTATTATAGTATGAAAGATGATCTAATTAATGCTGGAGCTAAGTATACTGATCTGCCAGCTGTAATTGATGACAACATTATAACAACAGCACATTATAAAGATATGGGGCCTTGGATGAAAGCTACAATCAATAGACTAAATAGTAAAAAATAAAATTTATAAATTTTGAAATATTTTAAAAGATTACTAAAAAATATTATTCTCTCTAATTTTTAATGAAAAATAAAAATATTATTATTACTGGAGCATCACAAGGACTCGGATACGAACTTGCTAAGACATTTTCTAAAAATGGTGCTAAATTATTTTTAACCTCAAGAAATTTAAAAAATTTAAAAAATTTAAAAGATTCCTGTTATTCAAAATCTAAACACAAGATATTTCAACATGATTTAAGTGATTTAAATAAAATTTCATTAGTAACAAATGAAGCAAAATTTTTTTTTAAAGATAGGATAGATGCAATAGTGCATGTAGCAGGAGGTGGGTTGGGTATGAGAGAAATAGATATAAACCATGCAGACCTTTTAAAAGTTATGAATTTAAATATTTTATCTGCAATTGAATTTAATCGACAAATATTTCCAATAATGAAAAAAAGGAAAAAGGGAAATATTGTTCATATTGGCTCTATTGCTTCTGGTGAAGCAATTGGCTCATTATCTTACAATATAGCAAAGTCAATTTTACATACATATGTTAGAACTCTGGGTAATGATCTCGCAAAAAATAACGTTATACTTACAGGAATAGCGCTAGGAGGATTTATTGCAAAAGGTAACGCAATGCAAAGACTTAAGAACAACAAACCAAAAGAATACGAAAAATTTCTTAAATACAGATTGCCAAGAGGTGTGATGGGCAAAGCTGATGAAATAATTCCTTTGATAGAATTTTTATGCTCTAGTAAATCTGGAATGATGAGTGGGTGTGTCGTTCCTATGGATGGTGGAGAGGCCAAAGCATATAATATGTATTAAACGTATATGAATTTTTTATATACAAGGTTTTTTTCTCTTTTTGACTTAAGTCAAATTTATGTAAGAGTTTTTCCTTTAAATTACCCGAGCAAAGTTACTTTTTTAAATCTAGGAAAAAATTTCTTATATCATTTTTTAAATACTTTTTTATCAGTTTATAGGTCAGATGGCTTTCTTTATAATATTAAGCGGACAATAAATTCATTATTAATATTGATCAGCTTTATTATAATCAATGTATTAAAATTATTGTACATTCCTTTGATAGTAATCTTTTATTTTTCTAAATATAGATTTATTCAAATAAACCACTATCAAATAGGCACCGTGTGTGAGGATTTACATCGTCAAGTTAAAAATAATTATAATAGAGGTTATAAATCTATAATTTTAATTCCAAAATTAAGTAAATTTTCATTTGTAAAAAAAATTTTTAAAGAATTAATAATAATAGATAATATTTTTTTAAATATTATTTTGCTTCCTATGAAACATACAAGCTTAATATCATGTAAATTTGAAGAGACTAATATAAATTTTAACTCAAAGTTAAAGCAGCGAGTACCCAATCCATGGGTGAGTACAATAATTAGATATCGAAAAAAATATAAGAATAAAAATATACATACATTTAATGAAAAATTTACTGAAGAAATGAGACTATATTTTAAAAAAAACCATTCAAACCTGAATATTTCTAGGTTAATAATATTTCATCATAGAGAAGAATTTTATGAAAGAACTGGTGGAATGAGAGGTTCACATTTGGCAACTTATCGTCCTGCGATTAAATATTTATTAAGTAAAAACTATAGTATTATCCGTTTATCAAATTCAAATGGAAAAAAATTTTCATTTAATAGTAAAAAATATGTTGAAATAAATACTGACCTTAGAGAAAATCAATTATTACAATTTTATGTTTTATCAAAGTGCAAGGGTTTTGTCTGTAGCCCTTCTGGACCAGGAAGTTTAGGCCCAGTTTTTGACCTACCCTGTTTCGAAACTAATTTACCGCTTTCTAATGTTAATGGCTTGAATAAAAAAAGTATATATATTTTAAAAAAGGTAAAACTAAAAAATAAAATAATGCCATATAAAGAATTATTTAAAATTGATAATTATTTTCAAGGAGTGATTTATTCACAAAAGTGGAATGAATTAGGATTTAAATTGATAAATAATACATCAAAAGAAATATTAGAAGGTATTAAGGAATTTATTAAGTTAATTGAAAATTCTAAATCTCCCACATCAAAAGAGCAAAAAGATTTTAATAGACTAATGCCAAATCATATGGATATAAAGTGGAGTGGAAGTAATATTTCAAAATATTTTATAAAAAAAAATAGTAAACTTTTTTGAATTAAGAATAGAATATTAATTATGAGTACTATTTTTCAATTTTTTGATATCTTTTTTTTCTTCTTCTTCTCCAGCTTAAAATAGACTCCTCTACTTCAGTTTCATACCCCAGAACATAAGACAAATCATCATTTTCAGAAAATTTTCCATTAAGGGCCTTAGGAAGACTAATTTGTTGTTTTATAAATGGAAGTGTAAAAACCTGTACAATTAGGTTTCTATCTTCATTAGTATTATTTTCACCAGCTCTATGAAATGTTAATGCATCAAACATAACTACGTCACCTAATTTTGCTTTAATTTTTTTTTCATTTTCTTTTACGTAAATTTCTGAGGGAAATTTTTCAAACTTATGTGAATAGGGAATAATACTAGTCCCACCATTATCCTCAGTAAATTCATCCAAACAAACTAAAGCTGTAATTGCTATAGGCCTTGAGGGTATAAAGTGCTGATATGATAAGTCTCTATGCCAAGTAGAGCCAAAATGTTTATTTTTTGCTCTATTAATTGGGCAATTTTGTAAGTTTAAAATATACTTATCTCCAAATGCAACATTTAGTATATCTTTAATTTTTTGATTTATGATAAATTGAGAAAAAAATTCGTCGTAAACAATGGGTGCTCTACAAATATCATTTTCATTAATTGAAGAAAGATAATTTTCATCACCACACTCTTTAATTTGTTTTGAATAAATTTGATCTATTTTTTGCTTAGCTGTTTGACAAATGTTTTCAGAAAAAACATCTTTAATTATAGAAAAACCATTTCTTACAATACTTTCATAATGGAGGTCTGATATATCATCAATTAGTTCAGCCTCACTAACACCTTGAGTGTTATTTTTTTTTGAAACTCCAGTTACGTTTTTATATGACATTATTAATTATGACTTTCTGATTTTCTTTATATTTACTATATTAAACTCAATTTTTTAATAAATATAGACTATTATTATATAGTAGTTTATGCTCAAAATAGTAGTAAGATAAAGAATTAGCTTAATTTTAAAAACATAAAAAATAATATTAAAAAATGCCTTCCCAAATTGTTAGTTGTGAAGAGCAAAAATTCTTAAATCCTTCAACTGTTGATCGAAAATTTAAAAATTTGTTTAATAAACCTGGGCCTTACTATAATTGTTATCCAATTCTTGGACAGTGGAAAAGCTATGCTGAAGTAAAAGTAGATTACACTAAATCTATCATAGATTTTTTTAAAAAAAACCCTAACAAACCAATTTCTCTTTATGTTCATATACCCTACCGTGCAAAGCTCTAAAATTAATTATCAATTTAATAAAGATTTAAATAGTTCTTTAATGTTAAATTACAAGGGACGTACAAGAGATTATGGTGGAACAGACTATTCTTTCAAAGATCAAATACTTGATGACTATCTTTTAGTAGATCTTAAAAGTTCTTACAAACTTTTTGAAGGTTATAATTTAGATTTTTCAGTAAAAAATCTTTTTGATAAAAATTGTGAAAATTCATTTCTTTACTCTGGCACACCAAGGATAATGAATATTGGTTTAAATAAAAGCTTTTAAAGAAAAAATATTTAAGTATAAACAAAAGGATTAGTTTTTAAAATTTATGATAGATAAAAATAATGAAATTAATAAATTTACCAAAAAAATTTGGTTAAGTTTAGAAAAACAACCTTATCCTACAACCTCAAGTAAGATTAGAACAATTGACTATAATAGTTTCAAAAACATTTTTTTAGACCTTAAAAAGATAGAGGAAATAATAAATTGTTTATTTAAAGGAGAAATTTTTATAATAAAAAAAGCTTTTGACCTAGAATTTATCGAAAAGTTAAAATTTGCATTTAATGATTTTACAGAAAAAAATGAAAGTACCTTTTATAAATTGAAAGAAGGATGCCCAAATTTTCATAGAATTATTGATGAAAAAGCATCTTCAAGTTATTCAATTAAAGCCATTAAACATTCTGCTTACTTTTTTCCTTGGAATGAAGATGAATACAAGATGTTTGAAGAAATTAATGAAAGATGGAGATTTGTTAAGTTATTAGGAGGAAGAAAATTTGATGAATTTGAAAAAAACACACCAAAAGATGGAGTAATTGATCGACTACAAATTTTAAATTATCCTGCTGGAGGAGAACTTGAATTACATTCAGACCCTTTTCACAACCAACGAATGTTCATATCTATTTATATGAGCAAAAGAGGAAAAGATTATAAAGAGGGAGGCTTTTATGCTATGGATGAAAATAATCAAGAGATTGATATAGAAAGCTTTATTGATGAAGGAGACCTAGGTATTGGTTATGCAACTATTAGGCATGGAGTTAAAAAAATTACAGATGTAGAGGGATCAAATGCTAAAAGATGGTTTTTAGGACTATATTCAAATGATAGTGATGAAATAAAAAATCGTAAAACTACTATGGCAATAAAAAATAATTAATTATCAGTTTTTTTTTATTAAAACAATTTTTTTGCTTTATTAACATTTGAGAAGGTTTTTTTTATAATTGACAGTTCAACTATTGAACAGCTACGTATGATAATAAAGATCACTTTATTTAAGTATTGATTTAGGAATTCTTGAAAGTTAATTTCAGTCATCTGATTAAATAATATTTAAAACACTTAAGAATATAAGTTATTAAAATAAAGACCAGCTTTAGACATCATTTTATAAATTTTTTTTGCATCAGCTATATTCATTTACTTGAAAAATTTTTGAATTAATTTAAAATATTTTGTAATCTTAAGTAGTTTTTAAATAATGTAAAATTCCTTGAAGCATTCTTCGCATGGATCAATTTTTTTTGAATAGATATTGAGTCCATTTTATACATTTTAATAAAGTTATTTAAAAAATCTGAATCGTCCCCTTCACTATATAAAAAACCTCTTTCATTATTACCAATAAATTCTTTACGACCAGAAGGACAATTACTACACAATATTGGAACTCCCAAATAAGCAGCATCAATCATTGCCAAACTTGAACCTTCCCAAACAGAAGTTGAAATATAATAGTTGGATTTTTTAAGATATGTATAAATATTTTGCTTATGATCAATTAATTTTATTTTATTTTGTATGCCTAGTTTATTTATTAATTTTTCTAGGGAAATTTTCATTTCACCACTTCCAATTATTAATAATTTAATATCATTATACTCAGAAGCTAGTTTATTAAAATTATGTATTAAAAAGGGATAGTTTTTTTGTTTAGTTAATCGACCAACTGATATCAAAATTTTTTTATCATCAAAAAATTCATCAAGAACTTCTTCTTTTTGTTGGTTGTTAATTTTTTTAATTAATAGATGAGGGTCCTGAATGACGACCATCTTATGATGTTCAAAAATTTTATGTAGCAAAAGATATTCTCTTAATTCGTTAGAAGGACATATGATTTTGTTTATTTTACCAGATGCAGCTTTCCAGATAAACTTTCTAAGGGGTGTCAATTTAGGATGACCCGCTATATGTAAAATTAACTTAGTTTTAAAATTGAAAATAAAAAATAAGATTATGGGCAAGGATGTAATTAAGTGAATTATAAGATAATCAGGTTTTTTTTTTTTGAGTATCGAAAATAAAGAAAAAAAAGAAGAAACAAATATCAACAAGTAAGAAATTCTACTTTTTAAAAAACCTTCTTTGCCCCATGGTTTAATAAATTTAATTGAGTTAAAATTGTGGATATCAATCTTTTTGGATTTTAATTCATCTAAGTAGTCATCCCATTCCCCAAAAACATTTATTATGTTTACCGCAAATAATTTAGATTTTGAAAATTTAATCAGGCTAAAAGAACTATTTATAACATTTTTTATTGTTCCAACCCCAGACGTAAATGGACACCAAACATAAATATTTTTTTTATTAATAATCATCAAATTTTATTTTATATAGCATTCTTCCATTCTGTTAAAATTTTTATATTTTCTTTTGAATCTTGCCAAGTCATATTTGGAAAATCGCATTCAAAAGCTTTTTTTTCAATTGAGTCTGAGGCAAATTTAATCGTATTTGCATATGTTGAATATTTAGAAATGATTTCTTTCTTATATTTTTTTTTTTCACTAGATACTTCAATAAAACTTTTTTTATTAGGTAGCCAACTTGATAATTTCAATTTGCCTTTAGAACCAAATATTATTGATGAATTTTCAAATTGGTTTTTAATTGACACATTGGCCTCTAGGTGAAAGAGATTTTCAAATTCAATTTTTGTATAAGCCTCATCATCCGTTCCTCTAAAGTTAATTTTTGCTTTGCAGTTAGTTAGCTTGTATTTTAATGAAGATTCTTTTTTTAAAATTTTTGCAATCATCAATCCAAATGATATAGGGTAACACCCAACATCCAATATAGATCCTCCACCCATATTTTTATTAAAAAGTCGATGTTTTGGAAAAAATTTAAGAAAACTATTTACTGAAAATCCAAAGTTAGATTCTATTTTTTCAACTTTTCCAATCGTGTCGTCAGAGATTAGTTTCATTAATTCTTTTATTTGTGGATGAGATCTGTAAGCAATGGCTTCTAGAAAAAAAACTTTGGTAGTTTCAAGTTTATTAAATACTAAATTAGCTTCTTCATAGGTGATTGCCATTGGTTTTTCACACAAGATGCTTTTTCCAGCATCAGCTGACTTTATAATTAAATTTGCATGAGTATTATTAAGTGTAGCTATGTAAATAGCATCTACTTCTTTACAATTAATTAGATCTTCATAAGTATTAAATCTCAATTCATCATTGATATTAAATTTTTTACCGAATAATTCATTTTTTTGCTCTGATAAACTGCTTATAGAAACTAACTGTGCATTCTCTACTTCTTGAATTGCTTCGGCAAATTTTTGTGCCATTTTTCCAAGGCCTAAAATACCCCATTTAATCATGATCTTATCCACCCTCCAAACATCATGCTCAACGATGTCTATTTGAATATTATTGTCTTTAATATAATAAAAACTGATAATATATGATTTTAATATTAATAACATAAAAATTCAAATGATTAACAACAAAATAATATTTTTTATGCCACACATGATCGGAGGTGGTGTAGAAAAAAATCTTTATATAATCGCAAATAATTTTGCCAAAAAAATTAAGCATGTGCATTTAATTACCTCTCGTAAAAATTTTAACTCTAACTTTAAAAATGTAAAAATTATTAATCCCAAATTAACAATATGGAACCATCTTGGAGCAAGATTTAATTATTTAGTATGCCTTTTGATTTTAATAAGAGAAATAATAAACAAAAAAAAACCATTAGTTTTCTCATTTCAAGCAAATGTTTACTGTATTATTGTTTGTAAAATTTTAAATGTTAAAGTTGTTACAAGGTCGAATTCCTCACCATCAGGTTGGACTCAAAATAATTTAAAAAACTATATCTTTAAAAAAATATTTAAAAAAGCGGATAAAATAATTGTTAATAGTCTTGAATTTCAAAAGCAATTTAAAAAATTTTTTGGTGTTAAAACTGAATGTATTTACAATCCACTAAATAAAAAAGAAATTTTAGAAAAATCTAAAATAGAAATTAACTTGAATTTTTTTAAAGATAGTAAAAAATTAAAAATTCTAAATATAGGAAGATTTACAGATCAAAAAGACCACCATACATTACTGGAGTCTATAAAGATTTTAAAAAATAAATATAAATTAAATTTTATATTACTTATTATGGGTAGAGGAAAAAATAAAAAAGATATTCAAAATTTTATTAATAAGAATAATTTAAAACTTAATGTTAAAGTAATTGGTTTTAAAAAAAACCCTTATAAATACATCAGACACTGCAACCTTTTTGTATTGTCTTCAAGATTTGAGGGTTTACCTAACGTATTACTTGAAGCAATTACTTTAAAAAAATTTGTTATATCTGCAAATTGTCCAACTGGGCCTAGTGAGATTTTGAATAACGGAAAGGGTGGTCTTTTATTTAAAACTGGTAGCCCTAATGATCTAGCAAAAAAAATTATTTATTATTGTAATAATAAAAAAAAGTTGCAAAAAAAAATTGATTTTGCCTATAATAATTTAAATAGATTTGATTTTAATACTAATTTAATGAAATATCTTAAAGTAATTACTGATTTATTTTAAGAATATAATCAATTATTAGTTTTTTTTGTTATAAAAAAAATTTTTTCATAAACAAATAAAGTGGGAAAAAACTTAGATAAAAATTTTTCCATATAATAAAAAATATAATTTCTTTTTCTTTCAGCAATATAATCGACAGTTTTTATAGCCCATCCCGAAGGAGTATTTTCATAAATAAATTTATCGATAGACTGGTAATTTGGAATCCATCTGTGTCTATCTAGGATTTTTTTTTCACTAAAAATATATTTTCCACTTAATACACCTTTGATTAAAAAATTTATTCTGAATTTATAATAAGCCATATTTGGAAGAGCAACCACGACTGTTTTGTCGGCAATAAAAAAAAATTCTCTATAAACATCGTGTATATTATCAATGTGCTCTAGCACGTCTAAAGCTACAATTGTGTCAATATTTTTCAAGTTGTCAGGCAGACCTTTTTCCAAATTATGATTAATGAAATCTGGAGCGTTTGATTTTTTACTTATATAATCTAGCCCTAGATAATTAAAATTACCCTCAAGGTATTCTTTTAGGATCATTTCACGACAGCCGATATCAAGAACCTTATCCCCATTGTGTTTACCAAGTTTTTTTGCTACATACTCAGTTCTATCTAATGATATTTTCATATTTTAAAAACTTTATGTTCATTCATTCTTTAATTTTCAAAAAGTATTCTATTTTAAGAATAATGCAAATTTCTGAAATAAGAAAATTGAGGTTAAAGGGATCAGTTTTAGATGTAGGATCAAAAAAATCTATTTCTAATGTGACTAATTACCTAAATATAGAAGAAAAAATAAATTATGCAGATAAATTTGCAAAAGATCCAAATGATTTAACAATGGATTTAGAGGAAATCATAGAGACTAAGGATAAGGTTTATAAAAACGTATTCTTATTCAATGTGCTAGAACACGTATTTAACTTTAAAAATTGTTTAAAAAATTGTTATTTAATTTTAGATAACAATGGTTTTTTTTGTGGCTCTACCCCCTTTTTTTATCGTATTCATGGTTCTCCCAATGATTATTTTAGATATACAGAACAAAGTCTTATTAAAGTTTTAGAAGAAACAGGTTTTAAAAATACTAAAGTTAAGGTAATTGGTGGGGGCATATTTATTTGTTTTTTTAGTTCAATATCCCCATTAAGTAATAGAATACCATTATTAAGTAATATTTTATTTATATTTTGCCAAATTCTTGACGGTATTATTCTATTATTTTCAAAAAAAAAAATTATAAAAATATATTTCCTCTAGGATATTTTTTCCAGGCAGAAAAATGAAATTAGATAAAACATTTAAATTTTTTATAAAGCAAATAGAATTTAAAGTGTGGCTAAAAATAGTTGTACATTTTATTTTACAATTTTCGATAGTGTTATCAGAAATTTTATTTTTAAGTATTTTTTTTTTAATATTAAATCAAGATCTAGGCGTCTCTACCTTTGAAATGGTAATTCAAAAACTAGAATTATATATTTTTCCTATTTTTGAAACTTTAACAGCAACAGAGGTTTATATATTGATGTTAATAGGATTTTTATTTTTAAAAAATATTTTATTAATAGCCCAAAATATTTATTATAATACAATTATATTTAAACTTTCTGCAAATAAATCAGCTCAAGTATTAAAAGCTTATATGGATAAAAGTTATGATGCTTTCTCAAAAAAAGAAATATCAATCTATGTTAAACAAGTAGTTAAAGATGTAGAAAACGTTTTTGTTGGAATATTTGGTGTTGTAATATCTTTTATTGGAGAAATAATTTATATTTTGGTTTTAGCCTACTATGTATCTAAATTGGTCAGCTTTAACCCCGTGATTGAAATTTATTTTATTATTATAGTGTTAGCAATAATTTTATATTTGTTATTTCGTGTTTCAAGAAAATATGGAGAAGTAAGAGCCGATAGTGAAATCAGATTTTTTAAATCTTTAACTGATACTTTAAATATATTTAAAGAAATTAAGCTTATAGAAAACACAAAAGAATTTGTAGCAAGATATAAAAATTTTTTAAATAATTACTATAATTCCCACATATTTGTTGGTGCTATAAATCTGACACCTAAGTTTATGTTTGAAATTTCTTTATTAGTTATATTTTTTGCTATTTATAAAAATGATACTAGCAGTTTAAATATTAATGATTTCGTAATGAAATACTCAGTTCTGGCACTAGCTTTAATTAGACTAATTCCATCATTTGCAAAATTATCTGCCCATTTTAGTTGGGCCTTATATAATTTAAATTCTGTTCAATATATTGAAAGAGATTTAAGAAAGAAGCTACCAAAGAAAACTAATAAAATAAGCAAAAAAGATTCAATTAGGACAATGAGAATTCAAGGAGTTCGACTTGACTATATCAACAAAGACAATTCCAAACTATCTCGAAAATTTAACAATTTAAGTATAAATTTAAAAAAAAACAATATTTATGGAATTTATGGAGAAAGTGGATCAGGAAAATCGTCTTTACTAAATCTTTTGTCAGGATTTATAAAACCCAATAAAGGAAAAGTCTTTGTTAATAATAAAAATTGCAATTTCTATGATTTAACTAAAAAATTTAAAATTGGTTATGCGCCTCAGATGGCAACAATTTTAGATGAAAATATTATAATAAATACAACTTTAAAGTTTTCAAATACGAATAAACAAATTAAAGAATTAAAAGAATATCTTAAAATATTTAATTTAAAAAAATTTGTTAATAAAAAATATTTTGAAAACAAGAATATTTCTTCAATTAAAAATATGTCTGGAGGGGAAAAACAAAGAATTGGGTTTTTAAGAGCTGTGATAAATGAGCCTGATTTAATTTTATTGGATGAGCCCACTTCTTCATTGGATAAAAAAAATGAAAAAGTAATTTTTAATTACTTATTATCAATCAAAAAAAATAAAATTATTGTAATTGCATCACACAAAAAAGATCAAAAAAAATATTTTGATAAGATTATAAATTTATAAATATAAATAAAGCTTTAAGTATCTATTGATATTTTTTCAGATTGAATTTTTATAGAGAATCTACCCCAAAAAATTAATTTTAACCAAAAAAATGAGAAAAATACTTAAATTCTATTAT
>CESE01149372.1_pt1 | contig 13705 bp, 16 predicted proteins | sample 350271 | NCBI WGS metagenome assembly CESE01 (sample SAMEA2621536, study PRJEB7988) | marine metagenome | isolation source: saline water (ENVO:00002010), including | reverse complement strand
CCAATCAATCCATTCAAAAAAACGGGTCCAATGAAAAAAAAGACCAAAAAAGGAAACAAATCGCGCAAAAAACTAAAAAAAGGTACCAATCAATCAAGAAAACTGAAACCTAATAAGATTATTTCAAGAAACGATGCATTTGCGAGGGCACAACCTAGAAAAAGAGGCAAAAAAAAGAATAAAGGGAGAAAAGCAGCGTTTGATTTGACACATGTTTAAATTTATAAATAAAATATTTATAAATTAAAAACTAAGGGTGCGTAATTTTTTATCTCCAATCGGTTTGTTTATTAGTATTGGTTTTTTCATCTCTGTTTTAAAGTCGATTAATGTAAAAATAATACTATCTATTTTATAACACAGTTTGCTTTCAACATCATTTTTTTCATATGTTTTTTTTAAATTATATAATCCCGGAATTATATTATTAACCAAATTTGTCGCCTTTTTATATAATTGTCCATTGCAAAATGGATTTACCTGCTTATCTCTCTTGAGTTCATCACAATACTTTAAAAAGGTAGTGAAATCCTTGTCCAAATCTTCAAATGTTTTTGTTCGCGTATCCCCTGTCCACAATCGTTGAACTATTTGAAAATATCCTGCAGGTTGAACGTAATATATATCATCATATTTGGTTAATTTATCTCCCTTCTTAATATTAAATAGTTCTTTAAATTGTATTTCAAATTTTTCTTGTCGATCCATATTTTCTTTATTAGTTTGATTTATAAAATTAATTGATGATAATACGCAAAGTTTGCTTAACATGCCTTTATATAGAGGAGGATATTAAAGGTATGGGATATATCTAGGTTCATTTGTCTCATAAATTACAACTTTAAATGCGTCATTGTATCCCTCCACATAAATTGTGTCTCCGTTGAATAATTCGTCACATCCATATTCGTTAGTACAACTTCTACCATTGCGACTTACTGGTAACTTTATACTATTATTTTTATCACTCATGGTATAGTACTGCCATTTATTTCGATTGGTGTGAAGAGGTCTTCCCATTAATGGAAGCATTGTCTCTTTTCCTGAAACTCTTGTTAATAAACCCGTTTGACTATAATTTGTATTATAACCACGGGTTCTAATATTTATAGGAACTCCTCTTGGATCGCTACTATCAGGTGGGAAATAACCATTGTTCTTAAGTGGCGCCACAAAAGGGTTTAACAACACATTTCCGGCGTGATTGCTAAAACCCTTATTGAATTTCGGAAAAAATCCTTGTTCGACAACCCGATTTTCAATAATAACGGGTTGTACTTTATTTGAACTTTTAAGAGAACTCGCATAATACATATATAATACTACAAGACCAATTACACTCAATAAAAATATTATGGTCATATTTTCAATGCATAAAACTCCTGGTGGACAACGTCTACTCATTATATATATATTTATTCATTTTTATATTATGGTTTAAATAATTTTTTGTAGCATGGGTCCCATTTTTTCCATCATACTTAACATTCCAGATCCCTTCATCATTTCCATCATATTTTCTGCCGATTTCATAAGAGGTCCCAAATTTTTCATTTGCGCTTCCAAATCAACTTGGTGCGCCATTATGTTGCCACTGTTTTTACCCGCGATTTGCGCCAAATTATCGTATTGCAATTCTACCTTCTTCTTCCCTACCTCCAAATCACTTTCTTCCTCGTCGGTTGCGGGGGCGAATGCTTCCTCCATTGTTTCCTCTTTTACAGCCGATAACGCTTTAATTTCTTTTACTCCTGTATTTGTCATCATCTCTTTATCCATTGTATCCAATAATTTAATACCATCTTCTTCCTTATCGCCTTCTTCTTCTTCTTCTTCCTCTTCGGTGCTAGGATTTGCCATCCCTTCCTGTTCTCTCCACGGCCATTCCTTTCTAACAGGTACTCTTAATAAAGCAGTCCCCAAAATTGCAGCACTTAAAATAATAGTCATATTTTTACTAAAGTAATACGATAACATCCCGATCGAAACCATAAGAGTTAGAGATTCATAATCATGCAATGTAAGATATCCAAGGACGTTTGTCATTGATATAAACAATAAAAAATACAAAACATACTTATTTCTTAATATATTGAAAGTCATTATTATATATAATTTATATAAAATAATAATTTGCATTAGATGCGGGAATCCCGAGACAACAAATGTATTTTCGGGAAGCGACGTTTCTCTTTAATACTCACCTATTTCTTTTCTTTTTGCTCTTTTTTATGCTGATCCTTGGCTAACTTCAAAGTTGCATTCAACGCATCTAAACATTTTGTATCTTTTCCGCACGCCTTTATATCAGTGGTTTCTTTTGCCGCAAGACTTCCCAATTTGTCTACAGTTGATTCAAACCCTTCTTTAATTCTACCACATCCAAACACAACGTTGGCCACAAAGAGTCCTGCTAAAATATCTACAGAACGATTTTTGGTAAAATGATTTGTAAGGTATGTGGTAACCGCAAAAATAACAACACATTCGACTGAACCCATACTTACGTATCCTAAAACATTAATAACCATAAGAACTAATGCGACATAGTAGATCATTTTGCTTTTCAAAATTTTATCCAATTTCATTATACTATAATTAAATAAAAAAAATAAATACGCCTAAAGTTAACGCTTGCGCTTGCGCTTGCGTTTCTGCCGACATTTCTGTCTGCGTTTGGTACCCTTCACATGTTTACACTTTTTTTTGCCCTTTGTTCCAATTTTAGAACGCGAAACTCTTTTAGTAAATCTTTTTTTCGATGCTAAACTTGCTTTGCGACTGTACATGTACCCTCCAGACATTCTTTTATTGCATCCACCACGACCCTTCTTTTTTATTGTCCCACGTTGTCTTGATGAACATGTATTTCCCATTTTATATACAATAATATTATTTATTTATTAAAATATTTATTCGATCTTTTACCATATTAATACGCGTTTTAGTGTCCTTGTCTGTTGTAGAGTGTAAACTATTATCTAAATAATTTAATAATTCTACCATCGCCTTTTTTTCACTACCAATATCTCGTTTTTCATCACAAAATGTTTTATACGTATTTTCTACTTTTTTGAGATAGGGCGTCCTTTCTTTCTCCATTTTTTTAGAAACTTTTCTGATATCCAATCTTATGTTTTTTAATTCCGTTTGTATTCTCCTTAACATTTCATCACGTTCGGTTAATTTCATCTATATTAAACTTTTAGAAAAAGATTTGCAAAAAGTAACCTTTATTTAAATATCTTATAAAATAATTTAAAATATAATCATTGTCCTACATGATCGAGCAAAAAGTGAATATATTTCCAAAGTTTATATTTATTTATTTGAAATATATTTAAATATTGAGTGATATTATTTAGGATGTCGAAAAACGAAAAAGAATTGCTTCTCACAGAAAACCCGAATAGGTACGTAATGTTTCCACTTCAAGACCTTGATATATGGGCGTTGTACAAAAAAATGTTTGATTGTATGTGGAGGGCCGAAGAAATTGATTTGTCAAAAGATATGGCGCATTGGAAAACTCTCAATAAGGATGAACAGCATTTTATCAAAATGATTCTTGCATTTTTTGCTGCGTCCGATGGTATAGTTCTTGAGAATTTAGGGATGCGTTTCTTATCAGAAGTCCAACTTCCAGAAGCGAGGGCAGCTTATGGATTTCAATTGATGATGGAAAATGTCCACTCCGAAACATATTCCCTTCTGATAGATACTTATATCAAAGATGTTGCCGAAAAAACAAAATTGTTTGAAGCAATAGATAATTTTCCATGTATTAAAAAAAAGGCGGATTGGTCAATTAAATGGATCAACGACAAAAGGTCGTCGTTCGCCGCGCGTTTGGTAGCGTTCGCATGCGTTGAAGGAATATTCTTCTCCGGTTCGTTTTGCTCCATTTATTGGTTGAAGAAACGGGGACTAATGCCTGGGTTAACATTCTCAAATGAATTGATTTCCCGTGATGAAGGGATGCATACAGACTTGGCCGTCATGCTTTTCAATAAACTGAATAAGAAACTCAATAAGAGCAAGGTTAAAGAAATTATCAAGGAAGCAGTTGTGATTGAAAAGGAGTTTATATGCGATGCTTTACCATGTAAACTTATTGGAATGAACAGCAAATTAATGAGTAAATATATCGAGTTCGTAGCAGATAGATTATTGGTACAATTGGGAAATAAAAAAGAATATAATACGGCGAATCCCTTTGATTTTATGGAAATGATTTCTTTGGAGGGTAAAACGAACTTTTTTGAAAAGAAGGTAAGTGATTATAGTCTCGTATCTGAACGAAAAGATGCTAGCGCCTTTGATATGACAAATGTAGAATTTTAATTATATGATATTTTTTATTTAAAAAAAGAATTATATGAATTTATATAATGAAAATTCTTATTTACGGAAGCAAAGGTTGGATTGGATCTCAGTTTATGAAAATAGCGAATGATCATACCATTGTTCAAGGAAAAAGCAGATTGGATAATATTGAAGCAGTAAAAGATGAGTTGAAAAAGGTTGCACCATCACATGTTTTTTGTTTTATTGGTAGAACTCATGGTAAAATTGGAGAGAAAGTATATACAACAATTGATTATCTGGAACAACCCGGAAAACTCGTTGATAATATAAGAGACAATTTATTCTCTCCAATAACCCTTGCAAAACTCTGTTCGGATTCAGATATTCATTTAACATATCTGGGGACTGGATGTGTATTCAAGTATGATGGTGAACATCCTTTTGGTAAAGAAGTGAATGGATTTACGGAAGATTCTAAACCCAATTTTTTTGGATCGGGTTATTCAGTTGTAAAAGGATTTACAGATCAATTAATGGGGTTATTTCCAAATGTTTTGAATTTGCGCATTAGAATGCCTATTACGGGAATTCCAAATGGTCGTAATTTCATTACTAAAATTACTACATATGAGAAAATTTGCAGTGTTCCAAATTCCATGACTGTATTGCCCGAACTTTTACCAATGGTTTTGAAACTCGCAGAAGATAAACATGTCGGGACATTAAATCTTACCAATCCGGGATTAATTAGTCACAATGATATTTTGGAAATGTACAAAGAAATTGTTGATCCGGAATTTGAATGGAAGAACTTCTCAATTGTCGAACAAGCAAAAATTTTGGCGGCTGATAGATCAAATAACTATCTAGACACTTCCAAATTGGAAGTGTTGTGTCCCAAAGTTAAGAATATTAAAGATAGTATTAGAGAAATGTTGGAGCAGTACAAAGAATACGATTTCCCTAAAAAAAAAGTGTCGACAGATTTTAACAACTCATCAGATACAGTATTATTAGTCACTGGTGGATGTGGATTCATTGGTTCAAACTTTATAAATTTAATTATGGAGAGATTCGACAAAATCAAACTATTAAATTTTGATGCTATGTATTATTGCGCGAATGAAACAAATGTGGATTTAAAATGGCGCAATAGCAATCGATACACTTTCGTAAAGGGAAACCTTTGCTCTATTGATCTTGTCAGGCACGTATTTGAAACACATTCGCCAACACACGTTCTTCATTTTGCTGCACAATCGCATGTACAAAATTCTTTTACCGACGCATTGCAATATACGCAAGATAATATCGTAGGAACACATACTTTATTGGAAGTAACACGTCAATATGGAAAAATCCACAAATTTATTCATGTTTCGACAGATGAAGTATATGGCGAATCTTTATTAGATATGAAAGAAAATCATAAAACAGAACAGTCTATATTGTGCCCTACAAACCCATACGCCGCCACAAAGGCTGCTGCCGAAATGTTAGCACAATCTTACAACCATTCCTTTAACATGCCTATTGTAATTACCCGAGGTAATAATGTGTATGGACCAAATCAGTATCCTGAAAAGGTTGTTCCAAGATTTATTCAACAACTTAAGAATGGTTTGCCCGTTACCATACAAGGAAAAGGAGATTGTGTTAGAGCATTTTTGCATTCACACGATACAGCTACTGCATTCCAATGTATATTAGAAAAGGGTAAAATTGGAGAGATTTATAATATCGGTTGCGATGAGAAAATGGAATACTCTATTATGGAAGTGGCGCAATTGCTTATTAAGTATATCCATAATACTGAAGAGTATGATAAATGGATTAGTTATATAGAAGATAGACCATTTAACGATCAGCGCTATTATATAAGTAATCAGAAGTTGAAAGATTTAGGATGGCAAGTAACGATTGGTTTTGAAAAGGGAATTAAAATGTTGGTTTAGATATATGGATGCGTTACAAAAAAAATTTGATAATATTATTAATAATTTACTAATAAAACATGGGAAGTTTGACTGCGAAATACCAGAAATATTAATGAGTATTAATTATTTAAAAGGTCATGAAAAAGTTTTAGAGATTGGTGGTAATATAGGTAGAAATTCATTAGTAATATCTAGTATTTTAAACGATGATAGTAATCTAGTAGTTTTAGAGAGTGACAAAATAATAGCACAACAATTAATAGAAAATAAAGAACTGAATAACGCCAATTTTCATATAGAAACTTGCGCATTATCGCAACGAAAATTAATACAAAAAGGGTGGGATTCAAAACCATCAGAAGAATTAGAAGATGGATATAAGTGGGTAGATATAATTAATTTTGAGGAATTAAAAGAAAAATACAAAATTAAGTTTGATACGCTAGTATTGGACTGCGAAGGAGCATTTTACTATATTTTAAAGGACACTCCAGAAATTTTAGATAATATAAATTTAATCATTATGGAAAATGATTATTGGGTTGATCCTTCAAATAAGACTTTTATAGATAGCATATTAAAAAAAAATAAATTTTATAGAGATTATAAGGAGTCTGGAGAAATGGTAGGTGTTGATAAAAACTCTCCATTATGTGATTCCTTTTTTGAAGTTTGGAAAAGAGACCAATAATATTTTAGGTGTATGATATAAAATGTACAATAAATATATATATGAATTTGATAGTTGGTGATTATACATATGGCGATAAAAATATTTCAACTTTAGATTTTACAGACAAATATAAAGTCATAATAGGAAAGTTTTGCTCAATAGCTGGTGGTATTAGAATTTATTTAGATGCTAATCATAGAGTTGATTGGATTACAACATACCCATTTGGACACATTGCTCAAAATATTTTTAATACGTTTGACGGAACAGGGCACCCGGTAGGTAAAGGAGATGTAATAATAGGAAATGATGTTTGGATAGGAGAAGGAGCATCGATAGCGTCGGGTGTTACTATTGGCAATGGGGCAGTAATAGCATCAAGATCACACGTAGTAAAAAATGTGGAACCCTATAGTATTGTAGGTGGCAACCCAGCAAAATTTATAAAATATAGATTTTCTAAAGAAAATATTGAAAAATTACAGAATCTTAAATGGTGGGATTGGGATATAAATAAAATAAATGAAAATATTCATATATTGTGTTCTAAAAATATAGAATCATTTGTAAATAAATAATTTCATATTGTATATAATATTAATATGAAACAGCTACATGATTGAGAAAAAGATAGTTCGTTCATTTTTTTTTTGAAGTATGGAAAAGACAAATATTACAACTAGAATTAATAACTTAAAAATACAATTCATATTATGAAAATATACATTTTATTAAAGGGTTTTTAAAGATAACTTGAAAATAGAAAAATAAGCATATTATATGGTAATATGCATGAGTCAACCATACAAGTGGTAAATTATTTATGTGATAAAGTTGTAAGTTGTGTAATACAATTATTGATGAGCTATTCCAGCATGTGCCAGAGCAGTATAAGATTTCAGAAAAAATAATAATGTTACAATGAAAGAAAATTTGAAAATAAATTTAAAACCACGAACTATGAAAATTATAAAAAACAAAGATATAATGAAATGGGGGCGAAAGTTAAACATTTATGTAATAAATGTTTAACTTACCTCCAGTGTTCGCATAAGTTTACACATTTCGACATTTAAATATATTACTGTCTACCAAATATGGAAATTTTATAACTTTATAATTCTACCTCCACCCATTTTTACTCCAAATTTATATTCATTATCAGGATAAGCCAGTAAAGAATAATCTTCCTCTTTATCGCATAAAAATTCTTTAACTGCTGTTTCACAACCAGGCAAAGCGTCCCATCCACAATCATCAATCATAATAACAGCTCCCGGAACTAATTTACACCATGTTTTATTAAAAGAATCCATGATGGATGAATAAAAATCACCATCGTAAAAGGCAAACGCTATTTTTTCTGGATACTCATTATCGGGAATATCTTTAAACCAACCACTGTGAATTATGGGGGGGGATAAATTATTTGTTTTAAAATTTTGTAAAAAAACTTCTTTTGTCGTTTTACAAAAACCTCTTGTAAACTGCATCGGATGATTTGAAGCATCTTCTTGTGTAGGATATGGCAACCCTTCCCACGAATCGTAAACATGATATTGTTTATTACTATTAAACAGATCTAACCACCTTCTAATATAGAGTGCTGTGGTGCCTACGCAGCAACCTAGTTCTACGATATCGCCTTCAATATTTTTATTTAAAATATCTTCCAAATTATATAAAATAGCATAAATTTGATTTTTCGCCATCCCTCCTGAGATAGGAGGGTTATTATTAATATAGTCAACAATATTTTGTCTAACAGCCATTATATTTATTATAAATGGTTATATTTTAAGTATATTTATTAAACATTTGTTAATTAATTCCAAATAGAACATGTTGGTTTCATTAGATAGTTCAATCGCCCTTCTCCCCATGAATTAAAAAGGAAAATTTTATTTAATTGCGATCTTTCATTTTTATAATATTTTAAATGTGTATTAATATACTTTTGTAAACCAGAAAAGGAATTATTTTTTGTTTTTCATATTTCTATTTTGAATCTATTGATTTATGAAAAATCTTTCTAGTCGAGTTATCAAAGTTCAAAAAAAAAAATGGTTTTTATATAATTATCTAATGTATCAGCATTTGCAATGTAATTGGTATAAGCTTCAAAATCTAAATAAAATTCATCACATTGTTTTTCTATATGTCCACCTATATTTTTACGATGATGTGGTTGATGACTAAACTGATTGAAATTTGAATAATCAATTTTATTTTCAACCAAAATTAAACTATTTTTATCTATAACTTTAATATCCAATGGTTTCTATACTTGCTGATCTACCTCTTTCTCCCCACATTGAAAAAAAAAATGGTTTTTCAACTTTATGGTATCATAACCAAATACCTTCTTCAGATCAGGATCGATCAGCATAAACCATTGCATGAAAACCTTTTGTAACTCTGCATTGCTCGTTCTTATTTTTTAAGATTATTAAACATAATGTATATATGTTTAAAAATATTAAATTAGTCAATTATATACATAAAAGTTATCATTGATTGCTATAAACTTTTTAGATAATCGATTAGAATTGAATTTTCAACCATTTTTGGTTTTGTATCATTTACATATATTTCATTATTTCTTATATATGTTAGTAGTTTTTCAAAATTATTATTTAACATATTACGGTCATAAAATTGTGATTCGTTATTGTTATTAATTATATATTTATCCGTATTTGGTATTCTTTCTTTAAATGCACCAATATTATTGTACAATATTGGTAATCCACAAGTTAATCCCTTGGATAACCCATAACACCATGTTTCGCCCCATTTATTCAAATAAAGTAAACCATGTATATTGTATTTTTTAATTAAATCAATAAAACTACCATAATTATCCTCATATTTTTCGATATTTTTTCCAACTATACAAAATTTTATAGTCGATTTAAATCTATTGACCAAATAACGTATTTGTTCAACACCTTTACATTCTGAAAGGCCTACAAAAACACCAATATTTATTCTACCATTTTTATTAATTTTATAATTATTAGATAAATTGGATAAATTATAATCAATCCACTCAATATGTTCTACTTTATTGCTTGGATAGTGTTTTAAAATGATTTCATATACAAAATTTGATGGGCAAATTATTTTATTGCAAATATCAAATAATTTTTTGCTTGACTCTGGTAGTTTCATATTTTTATCTAAATATATATGATGATGTTTTAAATTATAATCCCACCCTACATTAAACCAGTACCAATCATGAATGGGTATTACTACTTTAAATTTATATATATCATACAACTGTAACAAATTTTCTATAGTAAAATCTGTAAGAAGAAATGAGTTAATCAATACAACTATATTATTTGGATTATTATGATGCGATAATATCCTAGAAAATGTAGCGTGATTAAATATTCTTGTGCATGGAATATACTTTTCTATATCTGTCTCCCATTTATATGAACCCCCAGCAGTATTATTATTAATTATGAAATACTTGGTGTTAGATATGAAACTGTTCTCATGTCCAACATGCGGTGGTTCTTTTAATGCGTTGTTTCTGGAAATTTTTTCATTATGTCTCTGAATATATTTTCTTCGTTGCATTTCATTGTGTATCCCTATTTTTTGTTTTCTAGACATCCTAGTTTGTTTTTTCCAACCAGGAACTAATTTACCGAAGTCTCCAGAAAATTTCATAATATAATATATATAGTCGATATACTTTAATACAAAATTTTATCAATATTTTAACCTCAAATTTCGTATTAGGTTCTAAATTTATATAGTCTCTCGGTCATTATTTTCATAATATGTAAATCTTTATTACGATTACCATCAAATTTTATCCTTAAATGATAGTGTCCCATATTAATACTTTTTTGTAATATATTTATAATATCTGCTCGTGTCAGATCACACGATACCTCTAATCTGTGCGCACCCGATTTCCAACTATTTGGGTGAACAATATCCAATCTTGGAAGTTTGATACGTTTTTTTTTTTCCATTATTTTACCAACGGCAACATCATCCGGTATAGTATAATTTAATTCTTGTCCAAGCAAAAATTTTATATTATCAGGAGATAACCAAAAACCTGCTCCACTAACAAATATAGAAATAATATTACAAAATCCATGGTTACGGTTACACATAACTCCTGCATATACATTATGTACATTTAGTTTTCTATGAATTTTAATAAGATTCTCTAATATTATAAAACTACTGAGATTTGTGCGAAAAAAATGCTTATATTTATAATTAGTATTTATATATTTCATATATGCGATGGTCTTTATCAATATACCTGGAACAAAGCTATCTGCTGAAGAAGATATAAATATATTATTCTTATTAATCTCCAAATCATCAATGTTATAATTATTACCATATAATAGACAAACCTTGATCTTATTATTTGTTTTATTAACAAAATTAATGAATGGTTTCCAATAACACTCAACCAACCCATCATATATCACACCTCTTGATGCTATCACACCTATTATAATATCATATGTTTTATCAGTCATATAATAATATTGTTTTTTCTCTTAAGTAGATGTCTCATAATTAAATATTAATATATATTATGCTTTTCTTTACTTTTTGCGTAGACATCGGTAAACATTCTAGATCAACATTGGTGAATACTTTATTAATGATGTTAAAATCTATCCATAATAAAATTCCGGATTATACAATAATTTGTTTTACAAATTTTACTATAAAAAATAAAAATAATTATAATATACAATTTAGGCGTTATTATAATAGAAGGTTAAAACTTTACAAAAATGAATGGTTAAACTTATCATTCAATAAAATAAATATATATAAAGATTTATATGATGAATTTAAAAGAGATTTTATATGGATTGACTTAGATACTATTGTTACGTATGATATTAGTTATTTAAATATGTTAACTAATGTGTTCATTGAAACTGGTGGGGAATGCCAAGAAAGATGGGAATTATTCCATAATTCAACAATTAGTGTACCAACACATAAATATGTACAAGGTAATTTTTGGAAATTAAATATAGCCATGTATAATGTTTTAATGCAAACGCTTCGTGAATTAATAAATAAAAATCTAAAAATGAGATTTGACTTACAAGATTTATTTAATTATTACATATTTATACAAGATAACGGTGAATTAAAAAATATTAATATTCTTGGTAATAATATTCGTAAAAATACTATTAATGGTTTGGGAATTTGGTCTGAGAATAGAACAGTATTATTGCATGCAAATGTGAATGGGCTAAATAATCTTTACTATGACAATAAACAACTTAAAACACGATTTTATAATAAAGAAATACATTTAGTATCCTTTACATTCGATACACTCAAAAAATTACAAAATAATAACCAGTTTAATAAACTGTTTAACTAATTAAATAGAATATAATAAATAATATTAATGACTCTTGAACTTAATATTGTAATTTGCGGATGTACAATAAATAGTGCTTCCTATATACAAAAATATATTAACAATTTGCTTCCTCTTAAAAATATATTTAAATCGGTTGATTTCATTGTATATGAAAATGATTCCAAAGACAATACCGTTCATGTGTTAACAGAAATGGAAAATAATAATTTGATAAAATTAATAACTGAACGGGGCATCAAAGATAGATATAAAAATATCAGACCTAAAATAATAGGACATGGTAGGAATAAATTGGTCCAATTTGTTACATCTTCTAATAAATACGATTACATGATTATGATTGATTTTGATGCGTTAGAAAACTTTAATATTGATGGAATCACAAAGGCGTTTACATATGATACTAATAAATGGGATGTGCTAACAGGGAATTGCAAAGAAAGATATTACGATATCTGGGCTTTGCGAATGAATAAACTACATGGTACAGTCGCACATTCGAAAATATGGAAAAATGTGTTAGATTACGATTGTTGGGATATGTTTTGGCACTTAAAGCAAAATATTAAACCACGTATAAGAATAGAATGGATACAAACATTGCGAAAAAGATGCATTGGTGATTTTCAAGTGCATATACCGCATAATTTTCCATTATTGCAAGTCGAATCCGCATTTAACGGTGTTGGTATTTATAAGGTTTCAAAAATAAAGAATTGTGTGTATTCGACTGAATATAAAACTTGTACATGTAAACAATATGGTATAAAAAATAGTTGCAACAACTATTTATCGAAACACGGTGGATGTTGTGAGCATATAGCATTTCATAAGGACATTCGAGAGAAAAATGCCGGAAAAATATTTATTTGTCCTGCATTAATAATCTCGGATCAAAAGGAACATTGGGTATAAAATATATTTAAATATTACTTAATTATATTTTAGTATATGTCCAATCAAATATTATGGTCAAAGGGTCCATTTATAACACAGTATTCCAGAATTGAAACCGAGAAGATAACATCGTATTATAAAATTAAACAATTAATACATAGTGCGAATGGCGCCCTTTGGATAAGAAATACATCCAAATCTAAAAGACAACCAACCGATTTAGATTTTGTTGCGATGAACATTGGTATAATTAATAAACCTACCATATTAATAACAACTGATGGCGATAGATCCGTTCCCAGTTCTTACAATATAAAAACAGTTCAAATAATTCTAAACCATCCGTATATAACAGAATGGTACACGCAAAATTACGATAGAACTATAGTACATCCAAAGTTGAAATATATACCAATAGGGTTCGATTTTCATACAAAGAAGTGGCTCATTAATGATTCGATTAATGAGAAATTGTTATTTATGCAA
>CESE01013530.1_pt1 | contig 13735 bp, 14 predicted proteins | sample 350271 | NCBI WGS metagenome assembly CESE01 (sample SAMEA2621536, study PRJEB7988) | marine metagenome | isolation source: saline water (ENVO:00002010), including | reverse complement strand
AACTTCTTACAGATTAAAGCTAAGACAAAATCCTTAAAACTAAAAGTTTGTAATATTATTGGAGGTGGATCTATTAATTTTATGAAGTCAGATTTTTTTATAAAACAAAAAATTGATAAGAAAAGTAAAGATTATAAAGAAAAATTTTTAGATAAAATAAAAAAAATTGATTATTATTATTTAAAAAAGACAAAGAATGTAGATATAAAAAAATTAGACCAAACATTTATTGATGCAAAAAAAAATTACCTTAGAATTTTGGGATATAAAAAAAAAATAAAATCAAAGTGGAGTATTAATTTTAAAATTTATAAAAATTATGAGATCACTGAAAATTGCTTTATAGATAGAAATAAATCAAATTTTTTAAAAACATATGAATTAAAAAATTTTACTAAAATCCCAAAAAATATCTTTAAATTAGAATGTCATATTGAATATCAGTTGTTTAAATCTCTACTTATTGGAAGATTTCCTTGGAATACGTCTCTCTCTGGGTCTACAATAATGTACAAAAGAAACCCTAATAAATTTAATGTCGATATGCTTTTCTCATTAAATTTTTTAAAGACATAACAGTTCATTAAAATGATTTTTTTCAGAATTGACTTAAGCAGCAAACATGGATTAGGTCATTACAATAGAATTAAATCATTAATTAATTATTTAGATCTAAAAAAATATAAAATTATAGTCGACAAATTACCAAATACATCCTTTTTCAAAAATGAAAAAAAAAATATTATTGCTTTATATAAAAATGATTCTTCTTTTATAAGTGAAAAAAATGATGCAGGCATATTTTTAAAGATTGTTAAAAGTAAAGATAACAATCTTATAGTGATAAAAGATAGCTATAGACTAGGCTTTAAATGGGAAAAGCATATTTATAAATATTGTAAAAAATTAATTTCAATAGATGATTTTCCAGAATCAAAACATTTTGTAGATTATTATATAAACCATAGTCCTTCTTTCTCAGAAAAAAACAATCAGGTTTTACAAGCGTTAAAAAAAAACAATAAAAAAAACTGTAATTTTTTATTAGGTCCTAGTTACGCACTTTTTAACTCTACCTATAGCAAGAAAAAAAAAATAATTTCAGATTTTATTTTTTATAATGGAGGGTCTGGTAATTTACTGATCTATGAAAAAATTATTAAAAAATTATGTAAAATTAAAAAAAGCCCTTTTCAAATTATTTTGATTGTAGGACCCTTTGCCAAAAATTACAAAACTGTTTGTCAAAAATTTAAACAACAAAAAAATGTAAAAATATTACATCAGCCAGAAAATATACTTAATGCATTAATTGGAACAAAGGTATTTATATCTTCAGCAGGCGTATCAGTATTTGAATCTTCATTTTTAAAAATACCATCCTTATTATTTAAAATGAACAATAATCAAAATTTAATAGATTCGGATTATGAGCAACTTGGACATTATTTTAACTTAAAAAAAAATGATTTAAATTCTTCTGATAAAATAGCTAATCTAGCTATCTTAATGATGAAAAATAAAATTCAAATTGAAAGAATGATGTCCAAAACTAAAATCAATAAAAAAAAGATAAAAAACAATTATCAAAAAATACTTAAATTTTAAATATGAACAAATTTTCAACTCTTCAAGTAGATGATACAATAATTAATAAATATTTATTCTATAAAAATTTATATATAAATAGGAAATACTCATCTAAAAAAAAAACAATAAAAAAAATTGATCATTACCAATGGTGGCTATTAAAACAAAAACAAAGAAAATCATTTTTCATATTAAAAGAGGAAAAACCAATATTTATTTCAACTTCAGATCATTTTAAATTTAAAAATTATAGATTTATTTATTCAGGATTAATAAGTTGTTTGCCAGAGACTAATTTATTTGACCTTTTAAAGGCCATAAAAATTCAAAACAATTATTTAGATGCACAAAAAAATAAATACTGCTTTATAAGCATAGATATAGATAATAAAGTTTTAATGCATCATTGGAAATACTTCGGTTATTCCCCATTAACAAATAAAAATGCTTTCTACAATGGTGTAAAAAAAATTTTAAGTATTTCTAATAACTATGATATTTTTTATAAAAAAATTTAAAAATGAATCCAAAAAAAAATTTTAAAATAGGTAAAATAATTATTGGTGATGACAATAAATGTTTAATAATTGCTGAAATTTCAGCAAACCATAATAATAATTTTGATACAATAAAAAGATTAATTAATTCTGCCAAAGAATCTGGTGCTGATATAATTAAAATCCAAACATATACTGCTGATACTTTAACCATAAAATCAGATAAAAAAGATTTTCAAATTAAAAAAAGAAATCCTTGGAGTAAAAATAAAAACTTATGGAATTTATATAAAAAAGCTGAAACTTCAGAAAAATTAACTACTAAAATTTTTAAATACACTAGGTCGATTGGAATGGAAATTTTTTCTAGTCCATTTGATATTGGTGCTGTTGATTTCTTGGAAAAAATTAATTGTCCAGCTTACAAAATAGCTTCACCTGAAATTAATCACATTCCATTAATTGAACGAGTTGCAAGAACCCAAAAACCAATAATTCTTTCCCTAGGTCTTGCTAGCATAGGTGATATTGATTTAGCTCTAAAAACTATTAAGAAAACTGGTAATAATAAAATTGTCTTATTGCAATGTGTTTCATCATACCCAGCTCCAATTATTGAGCAAAATATTAAATCTATCAATGAAATTCAAAAAAAATATAAAACGATTTGTGGTCTCTCAGATCATACAAAGGGTTTTATTGCGTCAACAGCTGCAGTCGCAATTGGAGCCAAGGTAATTGAAAAACATTTTAATTTAACTAACAACAAATCAGTGGATTCTTTTTTTTCAACTACTGAAAAAGAATTTAAGATTATGACTGATAATATTAGATTAACTGAAGCTACCTTGGGAAATGGAAAAATTGAAATTTCAAAAAGTTCTAAAGATAATTTTAGCAGTCGAAGATCAATATATGTTTCAAAGAATATTGAAAAAGGTGAGGTTATAAATGAGTATAATATAAAAATTGTAAGACCCAATCATGGCCTACATCCTAAATTTTATAAACATGTTTTGAATAAAAAATCTAATACTAATCTCAAAATAGGCGATAGATTTAAATTAAAATATGTTAAGAAAAAATAATTTTTTTTTTAAAAAGCTATCAAGTTTTAAAAAAAAAACAGCTCTCATTTTAGAAAATAATAAATTAATTTCATATAGTGAACTTCTTTTGTATTCAGAAAAAATGGTCAAAAAGCTCAAAAAAGAAAAAAAATTAGTTTTTTTATTAGGTAGTAATAATTTAGAAACAATAATTGGTTATATTTCTTTTATAAATAAAGGATACGCTGTTGTTTTTTTGGATTTTAAGATAAATAATTTTTTTTTAAAAAATTTAATATCTATATATAAACCTGATTATATTTTTTGTGATAAAATTAAAGCAAGAAATAAAAATCTATATAAACCTATTCTAAGTTTTAAAGCTTACACTTTATTGGAAAGAAAAAAAAACGTAGATGTTATTATTAACAAAGACCTCATGTTATTGATGTCAACCTCAGGTACCACTGGTTCCCCTAAGTTTGTGAAGCAATCTTATTTAAATGTTTTTTCAAATACTCAAAAAATAATTAAATATTTAAATATTAAAAGCAAAGATATTACCATTACATCTTTACCTATATCTTATGTTTATGGTTTATCTGTGATAAATTCACATTTACTTGCTGGGGCGACTATTGTTCTTACAAATAGTAGTATGGTAGAAAAATTTTTTTGGAATCTTATTGTTAATTATAAAGTTAATAACTTTTCAGGCGTACCTTACAACTACACTATAGTCGAAAAAATTTTTAAGAAAAATATCCCAAATTCATTAAAATACACAACACAAGCAGGTGGAAAAATGAATGAAGTCTTACTTAAAAATATAATAAAGATTTACAAAAAAAATAAAATTAAGTTAATTCCAATGTATGGAGCTGCAGAAGCAACTTCTAGAATGTCATACTTAAATTGGAAAAATGTAGATAGAAAACTAGGTAGTATTGGGAAGCCAATACCTGGTGGTAAATTTTACTTAAAAGATAATAAAAATAAAAAAATTAAAAAAGTTAACAAAAAAGGTGAATTAGTTTATCAAGGTAAGAATGTTTGCATGGGTTATGCACAAAAATTAAGCGACTTAGCTTTACCAGATTTAAACAAAGGTTTACTTAATACTGGAGATATAGCCTTTAGGGATCGTGATGGATTTTATTACATAGTAGGAAGAAAAAATCGTTACACTAAAATCTATGGGATTAGAGTAGATCTATCTGAACTAGAATCAATTCTACTTAAAAAAGGCATTGATGTAATAATGAATGAAGGTGAGGAAAACAAAATTAATATTTATTTTAAAGGATCACAAAATACAAAAAAATGGGTAAAATATATTTCTGAAATTACGCTGATAAATTCAAATGTTTTTGTAAGTAAAACTCTTTCAAAAAAAAATTTAACAAATAATTTTAAATATAAGATATAAATTCAGAATGCATTTTTTAAATAACCTAATAAATCAAAATGCCTTTTCGCTTGATCCAATAATAAAGACTAAACTTTTTAAGACAAATTTAAACTTTCTTACCTCTTTTCACTACAAAAAGTCTAATTTATATAAGAAATATTTAAATGGTCTAAATTATCAAAATAAACAAAACAGTAATTTATCAGAAATACCCTTCTTGCCTGTTAGACTTTTTAAAGAGTTTGATTTTTTAAGTATTAAAAAAAAAGAAATTTTTAAAACACTTTTTTCATCAGGAACAACATCAGGTAATTTATCTAAAATTTATATAGATAAAGTTAATGCATTAAATCAAATAAAAGTATTACAAAAAATTTTTAATAATGTGATTGGAAATTCAAGGCTTCCAATGCTTGTTATAGACAGGGAAAACACTATTTTAGATAGGAATAGTTTTAATGCTAGTGCTGCAGCAATTAAGGGCTTTTCAATTTTTGCAAATCAAATTGTTTATTTGTTAAATGAAGAGGGTAATATTGACTACAAAATATTAAGTAACTTTTTAAAAAAAAACCATAAAAATAAATTTTTAATTTTTGGATTTACTTCAAATATTTATCTTAATCTAATTAAAAAAATTAATAAAAAAAAAATTGATATTAATAATTTTTCAAATGCTTTTTTAATTCATGGTGGTGGATGGAAAAAAATAGAAGAAAAAAAAATTAGTCGTAATAAATTTAACTCTTATTTAAACAAAAATTTAGGCATAAAAAATGTAAGAAATTATTATGGCTTAGTTGAACAAATAGGTTCAATTTTTTTTGAATGCAAATGTGGTTATTTTATTGCATCAAATTATTCAGATATAATTATTAGAGATGAGAATTTAAATATTTGTAAAAAAGGGGAGACTGGCTTGGTTCAGTTATTATCTCTACTACCTACAAGCTACCCAGGGCATAGTATATTGACTGAGGATATTGGTGAAATAGTCAATGATCATGAATGTAAGTGTTATGGGCATGGCACAAGGTTTTTAATTCATGGTAGATTAAGAAATGCCGAACTAAGAGGTTGTAGTAATATATAGATCATGAACGAAGATAAAAGTATTGAATACTTGGTTGGAAAAAAAGCAAAGTTAGATGTTTTTGTTGAACCATTTAGTTTTAAAATTGTGAGTTTTTTAGATGATCTATCAAAGTCATTAGATAGCAAAATCAATAATAAAAACTTTCCTGATCTTAAAGCACTTTCTTTTTTTTGTAGAAAAAATAATATTTTAAATTTAAAAAGTAAACACCAAAACAATGATACAACAAGATTTGGATTGGGTTTATTGTTTCATATTACCCCATCTAATATACCAACAAATTTTGCTTATTCTCTAATTTTTGGTCTCATTGCTGGAAATTCTAATATTGTAAAAATCCCATTAAAAAAATTCGATGAAATAGCATTAATTTGTAAGTCTATAAATCATGTTTTAGGTAAAACAAAACATGTCAAAATTAAAGATATGATAACAATTATTAGGTATGATGGTAAGAAAGATTTATTAACAAAAAAATTTTCAGCCATATGTGATGCTAGATTAATTTGGGGAGGAGATCAAACAATAGCAAACATTAAAAAATTTGACACTAAACCCAAAAATATAGATATTCCCTTTTCTGATCGGTATTCAATTTCTTTAATTAATTCAGAAAAATTTTTAAAATTATCTGAACATAAAGTTTTGAACCTAATCAAAAATTTTTATAATGACACTTATGCTGTAGACCAAAATGCTTGCTCTTCACCACATTTAATTTTATGGAATGGTAGACTTTGTGAAAAAGCAAAAAAGAAATTCTGGTTTTACCTGGATAACTTAGTAAGAATAAAATACGATTCACCTCTTATTTCAACTGTGGATAATTACTCAAGACTAGCTTCAGAATTAATAAAAAATAAAAATATTCATTCATTCAAAAATTTAAATAAATCATTATATGTTGTCACACTAAAAAAGTTATATCCCAACCTTTATATTAGCAAGTCTAAATGGGGTTTTTTTTATGAGTGTAATATTAATAGCTTAAAAAATATTGGCCATGTAACTAGAAGAGGTTTGCAAACAATAACTTATTTTGGTTTCTCAAAAAAATTTCTTAAAGCTTTTTTTGAAGCAAATAACTTTAATGGTATAGACAGGGTAGTCCCTTTTGGACAAGCTTTAAATATTAATTTAATTTGGGATGGATATGATTTAACTAAAATTCTATCTAGAGAAATAGAAATCAGATAATTTATGAAATTAAATAAGAAGCAAATAATTAATATACAAAAAAATAGAGATCCCTATCTTTTAATGGATTATGCCACAAAGGTAATTCCTGGTAAATCTGTAGAGGGATATAAGATTTTAAAAAAAAATGAATGGTTCTTTAAAGTACATTGGCCTGGTGACCCAAATATGCCTGGCATGCTTCAAGTAGAAGCCATGGTGCAAATGTCATCTTTAATAATTCTTACAATGCCAAAAATGAGTGGAGGCACATTGTATCTAGCAGACTCTAATAATATAAAATTTTTTACAAAAATTATTCCTGGAGATAAGTTAAAAATTATTTCAAAACTAATTTCCAATAAAAGAGGTTTGTACAAGTTTGAGTCAGAAGGATATGTTAAGCGAAAAATTGCTTGTAAAGCTAGCTTTACTCTTATTTTACCCGGTTCAGTCTATATAAGTCCTGATAAATAAAAAAAGTTATTCCAATTCTAGAACGATTGTATACAACTCTTACAAGTTATCTTAAATTATAATTATATGACAATTTCATCTTCATGGCTCAATAAACCAAGATTGGTTGAAAAGCTTAAACATTTTCATGATCATTTAAGAAAAAATGATGGTAAAATTGGGACTTATCATAGAGGTATTGAGTTAAACTACAACAATGCCTGTAATTTAAGATGCAAGTACTGTTTTACTGGATCACCACTAGGAGACCATGTGAAAGATTTTCTAGAGATTGATAAAATTAAAGAATTGGCAGATGAAGCTGATGAAATGGGTTTTATAGAATGGGATTTGCAGGGTGGAGAATTACTTTTATGGCCTGATAAATTATTTAATGTATTGGATGCAATTAAACCTGAAAGATTTTATTTATATCTAACAACAAATGGATTTAAAGCAGATAGAAAAATGATTAAAGAGCTGGCTAAACACGGTGTTAGCAGAATGTCAGTTAGCATAGATAGTATGGATCCAGAATTTCATGATGAAATGAGAGGTAGAAAAGATTCCTGGAGAAGAGCAATACAAGCTTTAGAATATATTCAGGAAGCAGGTATGGATCCCTATCTAAATGTCACTGTTGGGCACTACAATGCAAAGAGTGAAGATCTTAAATTGTTGTTAGATTATTCAAAAAAGAAAAAATATAGAACATTGGTAAATGTTGCATGTCCTACTGGGATGTGGAATGGAGTACATGATGTAGTCTGCAATGAAGAAGATATAGAACATGTAAGACAAATGAGAAAAGAATATAAAAATTTAAATAGAAATTTATGGAATCCATTTGATCCTAAAATGGAAAAAATTATGGGGTGCACAACGGTAAATAGAGTTTATATAACTTCTATTGGTGATGTTTTGGCTTGTCCGTATGTTCATATAAAGATAGGCAATGTATATAAACAAACACTAAAAGAAATTACTGACTATGGTTTTAGGATAAAACATTTTAGAAACTATAGTGAGAAATGTTTAGCAGGTGAAGACTTGGATTTTATTAAAAAATTTAACTCAACTCCAGGAAAAACAATCTTTAACCCTAGTAATGCAGAAGAAATATTTTCAAAAGAAGACTTCATAGATTAAGTTATTACAGATTTAGTAGATGTATTTAAAATCATTAAAAAATAAAAATGTAATAATTACAGGTTGTAATAAGGGAATAGGAAGAGCAACCCTTGAAGGTTTTGCAAAATATGGAGCAAATATTTTTGCATGCGTCAGATCAGATTCAAAAGAATTTAAAAAATTTACTTCTAGTTTAAAAAAAAAATATAAAGTTAAGATTTATATTATAAAATTAGATTTATTAAAAAAAACAAGTATTTCAAATTGTGCTAATGAAATATTTAAAGTTACAAAAAATGTAGATATTTTGGTAAATAATGCGGGAATTTTATTTAATTCGTTGTTCCAAATGACGTCAGAGAAACAACTTCAAGAAATGTTTCAAGTTAATTACTTTGCGCAAATTTACTTAACTCAAATGATTTCAAGGAAAATGGCAAAAAATAAAATAGGTAATATTATTTTTATTTCATCAACCTCTGGTATAAATGGTGATAGTGGAAGACTTGCTTACTCAAGTTCAAAGGCTTCTATTCTATCAGCAGTTAAAACACTATCTAAAGAACTTTCTACTTACAATATAAGAGTTAATGCAATTTCACCAGGCTTAACAAAAACTGATTTAATGACTTCGAATACAAAAGAAAATATTTTAAAATTAGAAATTGAAAAGATTGCTTTAAAAAGATTGGCTGGTACAAATGAAATATCAGATGTTATTCTATTTCTAGCTTCTGATAGATCTTCATACATTAATGGTCAAAATATAGTTGTTGATGGTGGAAATTCGTGAAGATAATTGCCCTTAAAAATTTTGCAAAAAATATAAGGAAAAATATAATTTATACCGCTTTTAAAGCAGGTTCAAAAAGTGCCCATATTGGAGGAGCCCTGTCCGTTGCTGATATAATTGCAGTATTATACTCAGATATCATTCGCATAAAAAAAACAAAAATTCTTGATGACAGTAGAGATAGGTTTATTTTAAGCAAAGGACATGCATGTTTAGCGTTATATTCAGCTTTAGTAGAAAAAAAACTTTTAAAAAGAAAAGATTTAGAAACATTTGAGTCAGATGGAAGTCACCTATTAGGTCATCCAATTATGAATAAATTATCAGGTATAGAGTTTTCCACGGGAAGCTTAGGTATGGGTTTGTCATTAGGAGTCGGAGTTGCGCTAGCTGCAAAAAGAAAAAAAAAAAATTATAGGACATATGTTATTTTAGGAGATGGAGAATGTAATGAAGGATCAATTTGGGAGTCAGTTTTGTCTGCAAATCATTTTAAACTTGATAATATGATTATAATTGTAGATAGAAACAATTTTCAACAAACAGGAAAAAACTCATCAATAATGGATTTAAAAAATTTAAAAAATAAATTTAAAAGCTTTGGATGTGAAACTATTGAAATTAATGGTCACAATATTAGAGAAATATATGATGCATTAACTGTTAAAAAACAAAAAAATAAACCAAAGGTAATAGTGGCAAACACTCTTAAGGGTAAGGGTTTTAAATTGTTTGAAAATAACAATAATTGGCACCATTCAGTCATAACAAAATCAATTTATAAAGAAATTTTAAAAGAATTATAAGGTTTAAATGAATATTGAAAAAAATATAAAACTTTGGTCAAGTTTAGGCATGAGAGCTACATTTGGATTGATTGCCATGGAACTGGCAAAAGTAAATTCAGACTTAATGATTACCACATCAGATGTATCAACATCTGCTGGCCTTGATCGTTATAGAAATAAATATCCAGACCAATTTGTAGATGTTGGTATTGCAGAACAAAACTTAATAGGCGTTTCTGCAGGTTTATCTAGCGAGGGTTTTAAAGTTATATCAACAACCTTTGCACCCTTTCAAACCTTAAGATGCTGTGAGCAAATTAAAGTGAATTTAGGTTATATGAAAAATAAAATTTGTATGGTTGGATTAGCCAGTGGTTTAGTACTAGGGAATTTAGGATTTACCCATTGCTGTATTGAAGATGTAGGATCATTAAGATCCATTCCAAATATTGCAATAGTTGCACCATCAGACCCTTTTGAATTATTTAAATTATTAAATGAAGCAATTAATTATAAAGATTCCGTCTATATAAGACTGACAGCTGGATCAAATACAAAAATTATAAACAACAAGGACTATAAATTTAAGATTGGAAAAGCTGTAGAAATTTTACCAGGTGAAGATGTGGTAATTATTGGATGTGGTAATATTTTGGGAAATTGTATAGAAGCTGCATCTATTCTTAGAAATAAGAATATTCAATGCTCTGTAGTAAATATGCATACCATCAAACCAATAGACGATGAAAAAATAAAAAGTATTGCTAAAGAAAATAAATTAATTGTAACTGTTGAAGAGCATAATGTAATTGGTGGTCTAGGAACGTCTGTGGCAGAAGTTCTAGCAAGCGAGAGAAACAATTGTAAATTGGTAAGGGTTGGAGTGAATGATTTTTATTCCAATGGAGGAAGTTATGAGTATTTAAAAGATATATATGGACTGTCAGTAGAAAAAATTATAAAGACTGTTATTTTAAATCTATAGAAAATGAAAAATAAAAATAAATATATCGAAATTTTTTCTAAATCATTATCAATAGATAAAAAAAAATTTAGTGAAAAAATAAAATATAATGATATTCCAGAATGGGATTCAATTGGCCATATGACATTAATGTCTGACTTAGAAGATGGTTTTAATATATCAATAGATACAGATGATATTATTGATTTCAGTTCTTTTAAAAAAGGAATTCAAATTTTGAAAAAATATAAAATTAATTAAGTAAATTTTTTTCCATTTAATTCAAATATTTTATAGGCTAATTTAAGGTCATCAGGTGTATCAATATCAATAGAATCAAGGTCTTTTAAAATAATAAATTTTGCATTCATTCTGTGGAAAATCTTTTCTTTCAACCAAGCTTCTAATTTAAAACAATCGATTTGTCCTGAATTATAATAATAATCAGTTAAATCTTGAGTTCTCATAAGTTTTTTCTTTATATTTAAAGGTTCTAATTTTTTCTTATTAAATTTTAAAGCTCTTTGTATTGGATGTGGAAATTTTTTTAGAGCAGTGACATATTCTGTTCCTTTTAACATTTTATTACATTTGATAATTAGGTTTTTATCAACAAATATTGAGGTAGGGTATAAAACAAAAATATTTATTTTTTCTTTTTTATCTAAAATAACTTTATCTATAAAGTCATCTATTACAGATTTTATAATTGCATAATCGTTCGATAGTTCTTTAGATCTAATATAAGGCACCATTGCACCAGATTTAATAGCCAATTTTTTAATCAAAATTGAGTCGGTAGATACATAAATATCATCAAACAATTTACTTTTTTTTGCATTTTCGATTACTCTTTGTAAGAGAGGTTTGCCAAAAAATTTTTTAGTATTTTTGTTTTTTATTCTTTTACTGCCACCTCTAGCGGGAATAAGACAAATTGTTTTTCTTTTCATAATTATTTATCATTAATTTAATTGATTATGCAAAAATTGTGTATTATTTAGCAATTTATGATAAAAAATTCAAAACATAGTTAATTAAAAATTTTATTACAGCTTATATAGTTAAATTAAAAATGACTTTCAAACAAGATTATCTTCTCAGTAAAATTACTAATTGGAAAAACCATGATAGAAATTCAATGGCTGAAAGAGAATTTCGAACAATTACATATTTATTGAAAGTTTTTTATGGTTTTGAATTAAAAAAAGGTAGCAATATTTTAGACCTGGGCTCTGGTGACCAATTTTTAATGAATGAATTTAAAAAAAGAGGGATTTCGTATTTTTCACTTGATATTAAAGATTTAGATTTTGAAAAAGATAAATTTAGTTTTGAGAGTAATAAATTTGATTTAGTAATTAGTCTTGCAGTACTTGAGCACTTAAAAAATCCAGATCTTTTTTTAGAAGAAAGTAGAAGAGTATTAAAAAATGAGTCTTACTTATTTTTATCAACACCAAATTGGAAATATAGTAAGGATATATTTTATGATGATGTTACACATGTAAAACCTTATTCACCTGAATCTTTGAATGAAATTTTATGTATAAAGAATTTTAAAGATGTAAAAATTATGCCAAATTTAAGGTGTAAATCCAAGTGGTGGTATGAAGGACGATTTAGATTTTTCAAAGCTAACTATCTTGTTCCATTTACCAATAATGGAAAATTTATTCCAAAGTTTTTGAAGGGGAAATCAAGAGGAATGTTTGCAATAGCAAGAAACGAAAAATAGATTATTAGTTAATGTACAATCGCATCATTAAAAAAATAAAAAATATAAGAATATATTTACTTTTAAAGAAAAAAAATAAAACGTTTTTTAGTGTAAAAAATAAAAATAATAAAATTATCCTGATTGAGTATAATAATTATCGAAGTACGCACCTTTGCCAAGCTCTTTTATCTAATTTTTTAAAAAAAAAATTTTTTGGAAAAATTGTTGCTTATTATAATTATACATTCATGGTTACCCCATTGAGAATTAGTTATGTGCAAAAATTTAAATGGCAGTTGTCTTGTTTTTTAGGTTTAGGCATTAATGGAATTTATAGCTCTTTTGGTGTTGATAGATTTATAAGACCAGAAACTAATAATAGATACTCTTATAAAGCAAAAATAGAGGCAAAAAACTTCTTTAAAAAAAATCCTAACAACAGCCGATTAGTTAATTATAAGATTAAAAATATTCTTATAGGTGACTTGTTGTACGATACATATCTAAAAACAAAATTGGTACCGACAATTAATATTAAAGATAAAAAATTTAATATATTTTTTATAGAATTTTTAGAGCTTTTTTTTTATTGGGAAGATTATTTCAAAAAAAATGATGTTACATCTACAATTGGAGTTCACTCATGTTATTCTTTTGGAATTCCATTAAGAATTAGCATCTACAATAAGATACCAAGTTATGTAATAAATTCGAGGGGGGTAATGATGATCGATAAGAATATACCAACTATGTATGGAAGTTATAAAATTTATAATAAAAATTTTATAAAATTTTTTAAAAAAAATAAAAGCAAATGTTTAAAAATTGCTAAAGTTAATTTAGATTTAAGACTAGGAGGTCGTTCTGGTATAGATGTGGGCCTTTTTAATAGACAAAAAAGCTCTTTTTTAAAAAAAGTTAACAAATCTAAAGTTTTAAAAACTAATTCAAAAATCAAAATTTTAATATGTACACATGACTTTCTAGATTCTATTCATGTTAACGGAAAAAATTTCTTTCCAGATTTTAATTTATGGATAAGTTATCTTGGTGAATTATCTAAT
>CESE01058436.1_pt1 | contig 13796 bp, 8 predicted proteins | sample 350271 | NCBI WGS metagenome assembly CESE01 (sample SAMEA2621536, study PRJEB7988) | marine metagenome | isolation source: saline water (ENVO:00002010), including | reverse complement strand
TAGTTACATGCCGTTGTATCCATGCATCCAGGAGCAGCGCATAGGGGAGGAAGTACAGTCGTTGTAAATGAAGCGCACGTTGGTGTTGAGAATTCATTGCTCGTAACACAAGCTTGATTCGTGAAAGTGACAACGTCATTGGACACACATAAATCATCAACCCACCAACCTTGTCCAGCTACGAATCCATCGCTGGCCATTCTCCACCTGATCGACACGGTAGATCCTGAATATGAGCTTAAGTCAACCTTAGTCTGGAGCCATCCACCGCTGTCACCATGATATGCGTTCTGTCCGCTAATAGGACTGTCAGGATTAACTGTCATTGGTCCGGTATAGCCGTTTTGCGTTATTAGACCATCTAAGTCTGTCCAGGTTGCACCGGAGTCTGTAGAAATTTCGATTACACCACCATCCCAATCAGCTTCAGTAATGTAATTGTGCCAGAAGGACAATTCGCTTTCCGCTGTGAGCGGACCAACTCCGATCAAATCGAGATATTGGTCTGATTTTGTGCCTGGGTCAGTTGCGAACCAGCTTGTTACAGGGCTATTTGAATCAGTGGTTACTTGAGACCAAATATCGGGCCCGATGGCAGATGTTGCTACAAATGTGCCTGCACCACTTTCCATATCATCACAAATCAAATTTGTAGTAAATGGCGTTGCAGGAATATCAACATCATACATACACTGTATGACTTCACCCGGAGCCATTGATCCAAGGTTAAGTGTTAGAGTAGACCCCACAATTGAAGATGCGCAAGTTGAAGAACCTGTCGTATACGTCACCTCAGGGGGAATCACATCGATGACTTCCACATCTGTAGCATCCGAAGAACTATTGTTAACTACAGTTAATGTGTAAGTCATCGCAGTTCCTGCTGCGGCTTCTGCCGATGCAACCTTCGAAATATTAATTTCTTCTTGACCTACGCAAAATGTGTGCGTGGCTTGAAACCCGTAGTTTGGATCTGTTCCAATATCAAATAAGAGTACACCATTCTCATCAAACATAGAGTACGTTCCATCTGTGCTACAGCCAGAAGCTATCCCGGAAAGACCATCACCGTATGAGTCGTTGATTATGAATGTATAGCAACCTGGAGATAGACAATCACTCCAAGCATAAGTAGTTTGATTTCCGTAGGCAATTGGGTTTGTGTAAACCGTGGCTCCACCAGCATCTTGTATTTCCCAACTTACCTCGGCTCCCCAACAATCAGTTGTGAGGTTAAGCGTTGGAAGAACAGCTCCGAAGATACAAGAGCCGTCATCACAAAGTGCAGTTGCGTTGTAGTTGCATGCTCCAGGATCAGTGCAATCTGGAAGATTACAGCTACCATCATTACAGGTTACCGCTGAATCGTAGTTGCATGCCACAGGATCGTCACAACCCTCGATTACCGTACCTGGGACACATGAACATGGAATCAAGAATGATTCAGTCCCGTCCGACACATCTCCTGAGCTTCCTTGGTCTGCGAGAAATCCAAGACCTCTTTTTGCGAAAGCTTCCCAAATAAGACATTGGTTAGCTCCGCCATTATTCATCTGATCTGCAAGGAGAATCGCGTCACGGCCATCCACAAACCCAGGATTACACGGCTGTAGTTTCATACCATCCATAACAAGCTGCCATGCGATGTTGTTACCACCAGTTCCATTATAGATATCTGGATCAAAACCATAAAAGTCGGTAAGGGCCCAGGTTACTTCCCAAAGCATCTCACACCATACTGAGCCAACACCATGAGGTATAGATACTGAAGCGATATCAGCATATGTGTGCGTGTTGACAGACATATCTGTAGTGTATGGATATTGACGAATTCCACTTCCTGTTGTGGGTTGACCATTGGCGTAGGTTCCGATTCCTCGAGAATTAGCTCCTGCATCACCAGGTTCCATGGTAAACATTAAGCCTAAGTAGTCACTCCAACCCTCACCCATTTGCTCAGCATTTCCCAAACAACTAGCAGCATTAGGGCCACCTGTCAATCGATTTGAAACGCCATGACCATATTCGTGTATAATAATTCCGTTATCCAAGTCAGATGTAACGTCTGGAGTTGGTCCAGTCCATACATACATCTGCATAGTTGGGTTACTACCATCTGGAGGTGTGCCGAAGTTTGCATTGTTGGTTCCAGAACCATCAATAGCCTCTGCATTTACACCGTCACTTCCCGCACCACCTTGCGCGTTGTTATTCTCTTGGAAGTTTCCACTTGCCTCGTCAAAACCGTAGTTGTATAGGACATCGTGGATAATGTTGTTCCAGTAAAATAAGTTGGTGATTAAAGCAGGCTCATAGGCTGTTGGTGGTTGAGTGAAGTCGATTGGAAAATCGAAATCCAATGTTGCAGTCCCGTCAGGCTGAAACCCAGGAGCATTGTTGTTGCCAGAATCCTCATAAGCGTTTACATTATTTCCTTTGGTTATCGTATAGCTAGATGTACCGTCATTGTGCCATCCGAAAGGAGATCCTAGTGCGGTAGCATCAGCGGAAGGATTCGTCTCTAAAGTTCTCGCTCCATGACTTGGCGATTCCGTTGGCCAAGCAAATACTCGGTATCCATTAGCCAGCGCTGCAAGGGTAGGAGTATTGACACACGAAGCTCCGTGATTTCCTTTAGACCTACCAATGCTGTGGTTTACGTTACATTCTGAAACCCAGTCGTTTTTGTCTATATACCCACCAGTAACAGCATTAACTCTAATTTGCCACCAGTGTTGTCCTGAGTTCTCATGGATCACATATTCCCATGCAAGCTTGAGCCCTGCTTTCCCTAAGTCCTGATAAACAAGCCGGAATGTGATATCACTTTGGGCGATATTTCCCTTGGATAAAATTCCATTTTGATCATCGCCTATTCCAGGTTCTATGATGCTGATTTCACCTAGGGTTCCTAATTTAAGGTGCGTTACCGCACTCAAAAGTCCTGCCTCAGCAGAAACGGAAGGTGATGTTGCACTGTTAGTTCTGTCCAAGTTGTTGGCTAGAGTACCTCTGAAATCAACTGCTTTACCAGATTTATCGAAGACAACATTGATAATTCGGTTGTGAATATTGATACCTCCTTTGGTTTGTTGGAGGTAGGCAATTTCATAGGAGCCTCTTGCTGCTGGACTAATGCTCGTGAGTTTAAGACCCTCTAGGTCTTTCTTATTCACCTTAAGTAATTCAATGTTTTTTTTGAGATATAGCTTCGCAGGCTCGAGTTTACTTTGTCCCAGAAGTGCCATTGGTAAGCACATCAAAGCAGCAAGAACAGCTGTTTGAAAAGTCTTGATGAAAATTGGTTTAAGAGTATTCATGTTATGGGGTTTAGGTTTACTTGTAAAGATTAAGGTTATTAGTGTGTCATAATCCTAGAAGGCTGAGATATATGGATTGTCATAAGTTTCCATATTAGGGATGTTTATGCTGTTGATGGCCCTTGTAGTTTTTGATTCAAAAATCAGTGATTTTACTGATGCAATTTCCGCTATAAATCTAAATGGAAAGTTGGCCTCATTGCCTGCCGCGGGCAATCCATTCCCCCGCTTAACGGGGTCAAACCAGTCTGCGCTGTTGAAGCCTGTAAAGATGGGTTGAGAAAAAAGATTTGCTGTAAGACTGGACAGTGCTAGAGCAAAAAAGGAGAGGGGGAGCTTTGTGAAAATTAAGTTTGGTTTAAGTGGTTTAATGCGTCTATACATGCTTGAGCAGTTAAAGTTCTCAAGTTTTTTTTCTATATAAATATTATATCTATCTGTCTTGATATGACATACATCATGTTCCACGCGTACTTCTGCGTATAGCCGCTTTACTAGGGTGCAGTTAGGGGATTCTTCAAGAACACAAACCAATACGACAGGCAGATTAGCGGTATTTATATCGTTAGGAATGTAATAATGAGGAACGCTAATTGGTCTCGATTCGAAATGACTACAAAAGCTAGAAAAAGCAGAGAGAGTTAAAAGTACTGCCGCTAGTGCTAATTTGAAGTATCTTAAAATCATGGTTGAGATGTTTAGAGAATAGCTCAGTGCTAGCTAGATTACAGTAATGAATTTGGTTAATTGGTACTAAAATAAATCATTTTTAATAAAAAAACAAACTATAAATCTAGGCCTAACGTCAAATCGTAGCTACATATAAGCATGTTTTTAGCCGGTTAACTGAAACAGCTTAAAATCAGAATTGAACAAAAAACAGCTAAACAATGCCATCATTGTTCAGTTTTAATTAATTAAATCCTTTAATAATCTTATTGGTTATTAAACAGAATCAAAGAATATTTAGATACTATTCACAGAAACGGCAGGGTCTGAATATCCTATTTATATCCCATGAAAAAAAGTGCCTTAATTATATTTTTTTTGTTTCCTGATACTAGTAGATGTTGCTCGACCACTAAGCAAGTAACTCCAGTAACGGAGAAACAAGTAATTCAATTGTAAGTTTCTTTTTTAGCTCACTTCTGAGGAATACAAGCAGCATCAGAGGCGTGGTATGGCTTAGCGGAACAGGGGAGACAGTGCTTTTAACTGAGAGAGAGGAGAGAAATGGGAGCGTGCGACACTTTAGGTTTTTGAGTTATTAATGCCTTGGATGATAAACTAGATTGGGTAATGAGTTTAGTAAGTGAGGAAAAAATTACCGAATAAAACTTAGTGCATTTAGCACTGGCTTTTTATGGGTTTTTTTTAAGTGTGGAGCTTATAAGAATTAATCTAATTTAAATAAAATGGAGGGTGTTGCCATCCTTTTATCAGGGTTCGCTTTGGTTCAGTAATTCTTCGTTTAATGCTTGTTTCCGTTTTTAAAGAACCAGCCATAGTCTCTGTTAAATCTGTACTCGAAGTCTTTTAAACGTTTTATTAAGGATAGTACAGCTTTTTGTATTCGATACTTACTGATATATTGCTGGTGCTTCGTAAGTTTGAAGCATAGGCCCAAATGAAGCAGCATAGTCATCAAGGATGTAGTATTGAGCATAAGTACAAGACCTCCTTCATTTATAGTGGCAGTACCGTCATTGTTACAAGCCTTGGCATCCATAGAACCGGATACAACTTGACTATGTAGGCAAGTAAAAACAGTTAGGGTTAAAAGAACAGACGTAAGCATTACTTTGACGCCTCTTTGAATTCTAAAATTTTTCATGTTGTTGATTTGGGGTCAATTTTTCAAAAACGTTTTTTTGAAAAAAAATGCAAAGCTATACTTTAATGCAGTGTAAACAAAAAAAAAGTTCGGTTAAATCGCTGTGCGTCACGGCTAATTGTGGTTAAGTGCCTACTTGATTTAGATTTATGTTTTTTGTTTTGTAAATTAAATAGGCGTATTTAGTATGATTTAAAGAGAGTCAAAGGATTTTTATACAAACTGCGGGCTTAGTATCCTGCTTTCATCCCATGAAAAAAAGTACCTTAATTATATTTTTTAGTTGCCTGATACTAGTTCTTGGCTGCTCGATCACTAAGCAAGTAACTCTAATTAAGGAGAAACAAGTAATTCCAGTGGAAGTCCCTTCTTTAGCCCACTTCAGAGGAATACAGGCAGTATCAGAGAACGTGGTATGGCTTAGCGGAACTGGGGGAACAGTGCTTTTAACCGAAAATGGAGGAGAGAAATGGAAGGATGTGACAGTTCCAGTGTGCGACAGTTTAGATTTTAGAGATATTCATGCCTTGGATGCTAAACGAGCTTGGGTAATGAGTTCAGGAAATGGGGTGAGAATCTATTACACTAAAAATAGCGGCAAGACATGGGAACTTCAATTCGAAGATAAAAACCCAAAAGTCTTTCTAGATGGAATGGATTTTTCTGACGAATTAAATGGAGTGGCTTATGGAGATCCTATAAGTGAGAGCATGGATGTACTTATCACCTCTAATGGTGGAGAAATGTGGACTAGAATTTCATCAGATAAAATTCCTATGGCTTGGGAGGATGAAGCAGGATTCGCTGCTAGTGGAACTGGAGTCGTATACAAGGGAAATACTATTTGGATGGCTACTGGTGGTGGAGAAATTAGTAGAATCCTTAAATCTGAAGATAAAGGCCAAACCTGGGAAGTGTTTATGACACCCATTATAGGTGGAGCAGGACAGGGAATTTTCTCTATGGCTATGAAAGATGAGCTAAATGGAGTGGTTGTAGGAGGTGATTATGTAGACTCTACTCGGGTGAAGTTTAACTGTGCATTCACTACTGATGGAGGTGAGAAATGGGAATTGGTGGAGAATAATGGTCCTAAAGGTTATAGGTCATGCGTGGCCATTACGGATTCAGGAATCGCTGTAGCTTGTGGAAGAACTGGAATAGATAAATCTTCTGACTTTATAAATTGGCAAACAGTCTCAGAAGAAGGTTACTTTACTTGTGATGCAGTCGGTAATTATGTTTGGTTCGCTGGAAGAAGTGGAAAAGTGGCTCGGATGAGGATAGAATAACACGAATTTTGAGTTCAATTTAAATATCTTTGCAGCATGAGAAATATAGTAGTTTTATTAGGATTGATAGTAGCAGTGAATTGCAACGCTCAGATACCTACTGGTTATTATGATGATGCGGAGGGATTAACAGGTGAGCCTCTAAGAGATGCGCTGGAGATGATTATTGATGGGCACAGTTCACAGAGTTACGGAAGCCTATGGACTCACATGCAGTCTACAGATAGAAAAGCAAACGGGAAAGTTTGGGATATGTATTCTACACCTGAGGAGGGAGAGCAGCCGGCTTATGAATACACATTCGTTTCTGACCAGTGTGGAAATTACTCTGGAGAGGGAAGTTGCTATAATAGAGAACATTCTGTTCCTGCTAGTTGGTATAATGATGCTAGTCCTACGTATACAGACTTATTTCATCTGTATCCAACGGATGGTTCTACAAATGGATTGAGAAGCAATTTACCTTTCGGTGAAGTGGATAATCCTTCTGTGACTACTTCTAATGGAAGTAAGAAAGGAGCCAATACTTATCCTGGTTATACAGGGATGGTTTTTGAACCTATAGATGAATTTAAAGGAGATTTTGCTAGAACTTACTTTTATGTAGTCACTAGATATATGGATAATGTGGCCAGCTGGAACTCTTCTGCGTTTACAGGAGATAATTTATCTGAATGGCATGCGAATATGCTTTTAGAATGGCACTGGAATGATCCTGTGAGTCAAAAAGAAACAGAGAGGAATAATGCTGTTCATGATGTCCAAAACAACAGAAATCCATACATAGATCACCCAGAGTGGGTAGATTTGATTTGGGCAAGCACGAGTTCTGTTGACGAGTTTGGAGTTAATAGTTTAAAGTTAATAGTTCAGGATGCTCATATTGAGGTTGAAGGAAATTGGGAAACTATTGAATTGTATTCTGTAGATGGGAGATTGCTAAACGCTTCTACTAAAGAAGAAAATGAATCAATTGAAGTTCCTACAAATCAAATAGTTTTAATCATTGTTAGAAGTCAGAATGCAGTGCTTACTGAGCGGTATTTCTTAACGAAATAAGAACCAAGTTAACTAGCGGTTTACAAACAGGCTTTAAGCCTTTCCAAATCTTCCTCATCATTATAAAAATGACAACTGAATCTAATCGTCCCAGACCGCTGTGTAACTGTAATTCCATTGTCCATTAGTTTGTCATAAAGTCCTTCAAATTCTTTGATGACTGCTATTCCAGCATATTCTTCATCTTTAAAATCGGAGATCAATTCATATCCTTTGGCTAAAAGAATCTCTTTGAGTTTTAAGACTAGACCTGAGTTATGATTAAAGACCTCTTGAGTTGAGCGTTGCAATGCATCTTCCAATGCAAACTGTAACCTATAAAAAGCGTCGTGGTCTTTGTGACCAGCTTCTAGATTAAGTAAGCTTTGATTTGATTCCCATTGCTCACCAAATTTTTGAGCCACCCCGTACCACCCAAGTTTGAACTTGATTTTGGATTGTAACTTCTTGTTGACGTAAATAAATCCGGCACCATGTCCAGCGCACATCCATTTGTATGTACTGGCTGCCAGCACATCTATTTTTAGTTTTGATAAATCGATAGGAACGCACCCAAAACTTTGGGTGGCATCTACGATAAAGACAATGGAATTGGCTGAACAATACTCTCCGATAGATTTTATATCTGCCATGAAACCAGTCGTATACTGAACGTGACTTAACGCTATGATTTCAGGTTTGAATTCTTTGGCATGTGCGATAACACTTGCTGCCGTAAACCTATTATTAGCATCAGGAGAAACCATTTTTAATTCAAAATCTCTTAGTCCCAATGGCATCCATAAGCTAGGGTAGTCGTTATCTAAAAGAAGCACTTTCTTGAAAACTTCTAGAGAGGGAAGCAGGTAATTAAACCCTACAGAAAATGAGTTAACCAGACAGACTTCATCTTTAGAACAGTTTAAATACTCTGCCAGTAACGATTGAGTTTTAGGTAATCCTATAGAATCAAAATCTGCTCTAATTTTAGTGATGTCTTCTAGCGATTCAGAACGAATCTTGTTCATCTTAAGCGCATTTTTTCTGCTAAACAAACCATCGTGAGCCGTGTCTAAATACGTAATGTCAGCAGTTCTATAGTCTTCTTTAATCATAACGGAAAACTAAGAAAAATTTAGTGGAATCAGTAGCTATCTTTTCGGGTTTGAGGTTTTACTTCACTACGCTCAGGAGTTGATACACTTTGAAGTGCTTACCAGCACTGAGCAAAGCAAAGTGCAGACCACCAACTCCCAACTTCGGTCACTGGGCGTCAGTCGAAGTGCCAACTCTCTAAAGCTCTTCAAATACAAAACCCAAAACAGGATTCGTGTTTGATTTCTTCCAAACAACATTTAAGTTGGTCCGTTGTGGGAAATCGGTAAGGTCTATGAATTTGATGTCTAAACTAAACGTATTCTTAAGAGACTTAGGCACCACAGCCAATCCGAAACCACTTTCTACCATCTTATAAATGGTGAGCGCGTTAACTGATGTATGAGATATCTGTGGAGAATATCCAGAATCTAGAAACAGACTCATAACCTCTGAGTAGTATGTAGGGCTGTAGTCTTTCTCGAAGAGAATGAAAGATTCCTCTTTCAGCTGCTCCATGTGGTTTAGTTTGCTTTTAGTTAGCGGGTGCTCTTTGGGCAACACCAAACAAAAAGGTTCTGTCAAGATGGTTCTCATTTCTAATGATTTAGGAACATCGCTTAAGCGAACGAATCCTACGTCTATAGATCCATCTAGAAGAGCTTCTACTTGCATCGAATTGTCCATTTCGGCCAACGAAAACTTGACGGTAGCATGCTTGGATTTAAACTTTTCTAGCAAGCTAGGAACCACACCTTGCATGGCTGATCCTACATAACCGAGCTTTAATGTCCCTTCAGCACCTTGGTGGATTAGTTTGGTTCTTTCTAGCCCCTGCTGAATAGTTTCTAGCCAAGTCTTAGCATCTATTGCGAGGTGTTTTCCTGCTGCTGTGAGCTCCACTTTTCTGTTTGTTCTGGATAGAAGTGAAACGCCAAGTTGTTCTTCTAGCTGCTTTATTTGTCTGCTAAGTCCGGGCTGGGAGATAAATAACTTCTCTGCTGCTTTTCTAAAGTGAAGTTCTTCGGCTACGGCTAGGAAATACCTCAGATGACGGAGTTCTATTTGATTACTCATGGTTATCAAAAGTACAATTAAATGATATTGTTAGTTATTAAAAGGTTGTTGAACTTTGGTATATGTTTAAATTAGGAATAGACCATTTGACTGCAGGCGTGGCATTAGCTATAGCCAGAGGCACAAAAGATATAGAAATCAGCGATGTAGCACGTGAAAATGTAAAGGCTTCAGAAGCCATAGTAGCTGAATTAGCGGCTGGAGATAGAACCGTATATGGTATAAATACAGGTTTTGGACCATTGTGTGATACTAAGATTTCTCCTAAGGATACAAAGGAATTGCAACGCAAAATTTTACTTAGCCATTCCGTAGGAACTGGTGAGCCAATTTCTAAGGAATTGAGTAAGTTGATGCTCATTCTTAAAGCGCATGCGCTGTGCAAAGGGTTTTCTGGAGTTTCAGAAGCGGTAGTCGATAGAATCGTTTTCCATATCAAAAATGATATTATTCCTGTGGTTCCCAAACAAGGTTCTGTTGGAGCTAGTGGAGATTTAGCGCCATTATCGCATTTATTCTTGCCTCTTTTAGGCGAAGGATATGTGTGGGGCGAAGAAGGCAGAATGCCAGCAGCTAATGTGTTGTCAAAAAACGGATTAAAAACTGTTAGCTTAGGAGCTAAAGACGGTTTAGCGCTTATCAATGGAACTCAGTTTATAGCCTCTCACGCCATTAAATTGGTAGAAAGAATGTACAATGTTCTTTCCCTAGCAGATATATCTGCTGCCATGATGGTAGAGGGATTATTGGCCTCTGAAATGCCTTTCAATGCCCAATTACATGAAACCAGACCGCATATAGGAAATGTACATGTGGCTTCTAGGGTGAGAGCTCTGCTGAAAGATTCAGGAATAGTAGTTTCTCATGAAAACTGTGATAAAGTCCAGGATCCATATTCATTAAGGTGTGTTCCTCAAGTCCATGGAACGAGCAGAAATGCTTGGCTTCACTTGAAAGAAACGCTAGAAGTAGAGATAAATTCAGTAACAGATAACCCGATAGTTTTCTCTACAGATTTAACGATCAGCGGTGGAAATTTCCATGGCCAGCCTATGGCACTGCCTATAGATTATGCAGGACTAGCTTGTTCAGAGATAGGAAATATCTCAGACCGTAGAGCCTATTTAGCGTTAGAAGGAAAGTATGAGGGAACTCCTAGGTTGCTTATGGAGGGCACAGGGTTGGATTCAGGGTTTATGATATTGCAGTACACTACAGCAGCATTGGCTAGTGAGAATAAAGGATTATGCTGGCCAGCTAGTGCAGACAGTATACCCACCAGTATGGGCCAAGAAGATCATGTAAGTATGGGAAGCATCAGCGGCAGAAGGGCCAATGAGATCTGTGGTAACGTAGAGCAGATTTTAGCCATAGAATTAATGTTCGCTGCACAAGCCTATGATTTCAGAAAGAAAGAGGGCTTAAAAGGAAGCGATGTGATGGAAGAGTTACACTCAGAAATCCGCAAACATGTAGCTTTCGCCACTGAAGATAGAATCTTCGGAGATGATATAGAAAAGATGGTAGAGTTGGTTAGGAATGGAGCGTTGCAACGCGTTACAGAAAAGCATGAAGACTTCAAGAAGACTGCACACTCGGAGTTATTTGAAACGTATTAGAATGGGTTCGGGGTTTGGAGTTCGAGATGAAAAAAGCAAAAATTATTCCCCTCCTTGGAGGGGTTGGGGGTGGGTTAATGTGGAAACGAAACGTTCACATTTAGTCTAGAAAATATTGATGAGGAGACTTAAGTCTAAATAAATAAAAATGATAGATACAGAGACTAATTTCAAACAAGCTATAAAAACCGGAATCCCATCAGAACTTCCTGCTGCAAAAGAAATCCCGTTTAGCGCTAATCGAGCGCCTAAGCGTAAGGATATTTTGAGTGTAGAGGAAAAGAAACTGGCTATTAGAAACGCGCTGCGTTATTTCCCCGCCAGATGGCATGTGGAATTGGCCGCTGAATTCAAGAAAGAATTAGAAGATTACGGTAGAATCTACATGTTTAGATTCAAGCCCGATTACGAAATAAAGGCACGACCTATCAGTGATTACCCTGCAGAAAGTCAGCAGGCAGCTGCTATCATGCTCATGATTCAGAATAACCTAGACCCAGCAGTGGCGCAGCATCCTTATGAGCTGATTACCTATGGTGGAAATGGAGCTGTGTTTCAGAACTGGGCGCAGTACATTCTTACCATGCAGTACCTGAGCGAAATGACTGAAGAACAAACCCTTCACATGTATTCTGGTCATCCTATGGGGTTATTTCCATCTGGAAAAGAGGCGCCCAGAGTAGTGGTGACTAATGGTATGATGATTCCGAATTACTCCAAGCCAGATGATTTAGAAAAATACAATGCACTGGGAGTAACTCAGTACGGGCAAATGACCGCTGGTTCATACATGTATATAGGGCCGCAGGGAATAGTTCACGGAACCACTATTACGGTGATGAATGCTTTCCGTAAAAGACTAAAAGAAGGAGAAACGCCTAAAGGTAAAATATTCCTTACAGCAGGACTAGGCGGTATGAGTGGAGCACAACCTAAGGCGGGAAATATAGCAGAATGCATCACCATTTGCGCAGAGGTAAATGATGAGGCTTCCTCTAAACGTCATGAGCAGGGTTGGGTAGACGAGTTGATTTCAGACATGGACGAGCTGGTGAGCAGAACACGCGTTGCAATGCAAAACCAAGAAGTCGTATCCATAGCCTACCAAGGAAACGTGGTAGATATCTGGGAGCGCTTCTACGAAGAAGAAATTTTCATTCATTTAGGTTCAGATCAAACCTCACTGCACAATCCATGGAGTGGAGGATACTACCCAGCAGGGATAGCTTATGAAGAAGCTACATTACTGATAAAAGACAACCCTTCCAAGTTTGAAGAGTTGGTGAAAGAATCATTAAGAAGGCATGCTGCAGCAGTGAATAAGCACACAGAAAGAGGAACCTATTTCTTCGATTACGGAAATGCATTTCTACTGGAGTCAAGTAGAGCGGGAGGGAATGTGATGGCTGAAAACGGTATCGATTTCAAGTATCCTTCTTACGTTCAGGATATTTTAGGGCCTATGTGTTTTGATTATGGTTTTGGGCCATTTCGTTGGGTATGTGCATCAGGCCTGCCAGAAGATTTAGACAAAACAGACGATATAGCTCTCCGCGTAATGAGAGAAATAAAACCTACTGCTCCAGCTGAAATTCAGCAGCAGATGCAGGACAATATCCAGTGGATAGAAGATGCCAAAAAGAACAAACTCGTAGTAGGTTCACAGGCCAGAATACTCTATGCAGATGCAGAAGGAAGAGCCAAGATAGCAGAGGAGTTCAATAAAGCAGTAAACTCAGGAGAGCTAAAAGCAGCCGTAATTTTAGGAAGAGACCATCACGATGTATCTGGAACAGACTCCCCATTCCGAGAAACCAGTAACATCTATGACGGTTCTAAGTTCACCGCAGATATGGCCATCCATAATGTGATAGGAGATAGCTTTAGAGGAGCTACTTGGGTTTCTATCCATAACGGAGGAGGCGTAGGTTGGGGAGAAGTAATGAACGGAGGTTTTGGTATGCTGCTAGACGGAAGCGCAGAAGCAGAAGCCAGACTAAAAAACATGCTCTTCTACGATGTAAACAACGGGATAGCCAGAAGAAGTTGGGCTAGAAACGAAGAGGCTCTATTTGCCATTAAACGGGAGATGGAGAGGACTCCAGGGTTGAAGGTGACTGTAGCTCAGATTGTGGATGATTCGATTATTGATGGGTTATAGGTCCTAGTTTGGGGTTTAGAGTTCATAGTTTGGAGTTGTCACTTCGGCTGCGCTCAGTGACCGAGGGTTGGAGGTTTGATGTTAGAAATTGTGCGCGGGGCTTCCTCTAGGACAGGAGGTTGTGGGCGGGAAGGATTCCAGTGTTGATGATTACTGTTTTTCAGATTGTGGATGATTCGGTTATTGATGAGCTAGCGCATTAAAGAAAAAAAATGGTTCTATCTTTGGCAGAGGGGTTGTGTCTTTAAGAATTAAAACTTTATCTCTCATCAGTTCAGTTTCGTCAAATATTCTTAAAATGTTATATAGATTTTCACAATATTGTTTTTGACCGTCATGATGATGTGACTCGATTTTTTT
>CESE01022170.1_pt1 | contig 13874 bp, 6 predicted proteins | sample 350271 | NCBI WGS metagenome assembly CESE01 (sample SAMEA2621536, study PRJEB7988) | marine metagenome | isolation source: saline water (ENVO:00002010), including | reverse complement strand
AGGACTATTAGATAAGCCCCCTTAGATAAGGTAGAGAAATTAAGTGGATTGGCACCTTTATTAAGTAGAGTGCGGGATATTAACTTCCCTGAAATATCAGTTATTGAAACTAAAGTCTCGTTTTCTTCTAAATATATATTCACTAAACCATCGAATGACGGATTTGGATATATATTGATTACAGTACTTTCAGTATAAGCAACAGTTAATTCTGTTTCTGTAATTAGAAATTTATCAAATCCAGCTTCAACGAGGTGACCAGAATCATCGTAATCCATAGTTTCGACGATTAATTGCATAGTATTATTTAAGATCAGCTCTGCTGGGACTAGTATTTGTTGAGTTTGCCATTGTGCAGATGAGTTTTGAGAAGTTCTACTATACAATAGTGTCGTTTGACTTCCATTGGTAAGTTTAATAAGTAATGAATCGTTTGGAAAACTTTGTCCACCTGAGTTTTGAAACCAAGTACTAAAACTTAAACTAACAGTTTGGAAAGAGCTTAGATCCATAATAGGAGAATATATTGAGGTACGTCCACCGTCTAGATCGGCTTCGTAAAAACTTGCATTAGCAGCATTACCTGTGATATAAGCTTCAGAACCACAATCGCCAGGTGCATCAGAATTAGGATTCATAAGTTCTCCTTGATAATCTGTTCCATTTGGTATTCCTCGCTCCCAAGCTCCAGCGGTCAAACTACTTTCATTTTCTACTATCCAACCTAAATCGATAGAAAAATCATCAGAATAACCTTTATCTAATTCAAAAGCAATTTCTACTTGACTAGACTCGATTGTAAATTCCGAACAAATAGTTTGATAACCCCAAATACCAATTGCTACATTATAAGTACCCGATACTAAAGTACTGGTAACAAATCCGTCTTGAGCAGAAACCCATTCGAAATCGAAATCATCATTATAAACATGAACAGAAGCTGAAGAAAGACCTATTAAATCCGTTGCATCAACAACAGAAATTTGTACAGCAAAAGATTCGAAAGGAATCAACTGAACAGAGAAGTCGAAAATTTCTCCGCTAGCAAGTGTTACTTCAATAATTTGATCTTCGTAACCAGGGCTAGTAAAAACAACCGTATAAACTCCCGCATCTGCAGTACCTGTTTCATAAGAACCATCTAAACTAGAAAGAGAAGTGTAATTCTCTCCAACAATTTGAATTGTAACATTACTCATAGGTGCACTAGTATTGGCATCAGTAATAATACCTTCTAAAAAACTAGCATTTGTATATTTTGGTTCGATTACAAACAAACCATTTTCTATGTCGGTTACTAATATATTACCAGAGGGCAACCAAGGGTAAGCACCCCAGGCTCCATTAAACCCATCTCCACTAAAGTCATCTGAAGTATCGTAATAACCTACTTCAATTAAATTAGACGGATTACTGATATCCACAATAGAAACTCCATCTGTATAATAAGAGGTTATAATAAAATCACCATCAACATGGGTGTTATGTGGTATGACATCTGAATAGCCACTCCAAGCCTGAATTCTATCAACTTCTTGAATATCGTCTAAATCTGAAACATCGTAAGCTGCAACGTAAGCACCACTAACTTCATCGGTAGTGAATAAATAATCGCCATCGTCAGAAATCCAACAATTATGAGAAAATGTATTTGGTGTTGCATGCGAACCAATAATTTCAGGGTTTGCTTTATCGCTTACATCAATTACAGAAAATACACCTCCATAAATTGCTCCACCCCATAAAGTATCACCTCTAACCATTCCATCGTGAAAGTAGTAATCGTCGAAGACTCCTAAAAAAGTAGGATTTTCTGGGTCAGTAGTCAAATCATACATTTCACAACCTCCAGTACTATAATTAGAACCGAATACATAAAGAATCCCACTTTTATCAATAAAGATATTATGAGCAGTAGTAAATCCTAAAGTTGTATTCTCTATATATGTAGGATTTAAATCTCCACTTATTACCTCAGCTAGATTTACAATCTGTAAACCACCATTAGTTTCATTTATACAATACAAATAATCGCCCCAAGTTTTTAAATCTCTCCAAATAGATTCAGGTCCATCAAAGAATGCTAATTCTACGAGAGTTGACGAATTTGTAACATCTACAACAGAAATTCCATTGTAGACTCCAACTAAAGCGAATTCGCTCCCCTCTTTTTCGTAGCCCCAAACATCACTAAGCTCCTGAGAGTAAGATTTTTGTCCTAAAAACGTGGTATTTAATGATTGTTGTCCTTGAATCGTAAAACTTATTAATCCAATAATAAGAACTAGTGTTTTTTTCATGATTGTTTTGTTTTGAGCGAAAATAAGTGGCTGTTAATTAAACATGCCTCAAGACAAAAATTATGCCTAAAAAAAAGCTTCTCGTTAGAGAAGCGTTTCATTTAAAAATCTAAAATAATTTGTGCTTGGTCATCATCTTCATCATCCAATTCCTCCTCGATAGTCTCAATTGGAGGATTAATAGATTCTAATAGATTTATCGACTTAACTTTATAACTGGTCAATATGTTCCCGTGTGCTTTATACCCTTTAATAGAAATAAATTCTTCGAAATTGAGTTGTTCATTTGGGCGTTGGTCTTTATTGCGTTCTTTAGTGAACTCAATTTCTGCAACAGGTAAATAGTCTGTTGATACTACCTCTAGATGTGAACCTTGATAGTCTGAAATAAAACACACTTTTTTATCGGAAGCTTCAACCAAGAAGCGTTTAACATAATACTTGTCTTTCGAAGCATCCCAATATATAGCACTGATTGGTTTTTTAGGAGAAAACTTTTCTAATACAACCATATCAGAAGGGAAATGAGTTGTAAGTTCGTAAGCGAGTAATTGGTATTCTCCAGATTGAGAAACAACTAATATTTTATCCTCACCCGCAAACTCGCCAAGTAAATCACCTCTACCATCAATATTTAATCGTTGTACAGTATCGTCGAACCATATTTTTTGCGCTGCTAAAGTAGAAACACCTTTCGATTTAAGTTCTACTTTGCTTACAGCGTATTTAGAAACCAGATTCCCTTTAGAACCTCTTCCTTTAATAGCTAAATCTGCAAAATCAATATCAAATTTAAGCTTTTTGGTTTTAGCTTGAGATTTCAATACTACAGAAACAAGCTCTGCTTCGCCATTAGGATTAGCAGAAAAGTGGAACATTTTAGATCCTTTACTGCCTGCAGTTAAATCGTACTCTTTATCGCGTGTGATACTCTTTACAGAAAAACGTTTCATATAGGTATTCCCTAATTTTCCATCACGGTAAATTAAGTTATAAATGGTACGGACATCGTTTTTCTTAAAAAGAGCTAGATGAATTATTCCTTTACCTACAAAAGTTTTTGCAGACACACGAGTAATCAACATTTTACCATTATTTCGAATCACAATAACATCGTCGATGTCTGAGCATTCACAAACGAATTCATCTTTACGAAGAGAGGTTCCTATAAAACCTTCCTCTTTATTAATGTATAATTTTTGATTTCTGATGGCTACCTTAGAAGCTACAATTGTTTCGAAAGCTCTAATTTCAGTCTTGCGACTTCTACCCTCTTTGTATTTCTTTTTTAGATTCTTAAAATAGTCAACTGCATAATCGATAAGATTAGCTAGTTTATTTTTAAGATCAGCAATAGCCTCTTCAATGCGTTTTAGATGTTCGTTTGCTTTATCTAAATCGAATTTAGAAATACGCTTAATCTTTATTTCTGTAAGACGAACAAGATCTTCGTCTGTAACAGCTTCTTTTAAATACTTAATATGTGGATTTAATCCTTCACGAATTGCTACGATAACCGCTTCCCAAGTTTCACAATCTTCAATATCGCGGTAAATTCTATTTTCAATAAAAATACGTTCTAAAGAAGCAAAGTGCCATAAAGCTTGTTGCTCCGCTAATAAAATCTCTAGTTCTGCTTTTAGTAAAGCTAAAGAATGTGCTGTAGACTGTTTAAGTATATCAGAAACTGTAAGAAAATAAGGCTTGTCATTTTTAATGATACAGGCATTTGGCGAAATAGAAATCTCGCAATCGGAGAATGCGTATAAAGCATCGATAGTTTTATCTGGAGAAACTCCAGCGGGAAGGTGAATGAGAATTTCTACAAATTCTGCTGTATTGTCTTCAATTTTTTTAATCTTAATTTTCCCTTTTTCATTGGCTCTAATCACAGAATCTATTAGAGTAGAAGTTGTTGTAGCAAAAGGGAGTTCAATAATTTTTAGGAGCTTAGCATCTACTTGCTCTATTTTGGCTCTTACCTTTACTCTACCTCCTCTATGTCCATCGTTGTACTGAGAAAAATCTGCAATTCCTCCAGTTGGAAAATCTGGATATACTTTTTGCGACTTACCTCTTAATATAGAAATAGAAGCATCAATAAGTTCTATAAAATTATGAGGCATTATTTTAGTTGATAAACCAACCGCTATACCTTCTACTCCTTGAGCTAATAATAATGGGAATTTTACAGGAAGTGTAACAGGTTCTTTAGTACGCCCATCGTAGGTAGGAATCCATTCTGTGATTTTCGCATTAAAAACAACTTCTAAAGCAAACTTCGATAAACGAGATTCTATATAACGTGGAGCTGCAGCCCTATCGCCAGTAAGAATATTACCCCAGTTACCTTGCATGTCAATCAGCAAGTCTTTTTGTCCCATATTTACTAATGCATCGCCAATTGAGGCATCACCATGTGGGTGGTACTTCATCGTATTACCAATAACATTGGCTACTTTATTATAGCGACCATCGTCCATTTCTTTTAAAGAATGGAGTATTCGGCGTTGCACTGGTTTCAATCCATCGTGAATATCTGGAACAGCTCTTTCGAGGATTACATAAGATGCGTAATCCAAGAACCAACTTTCGTACATCCCATCAACTTGTGTAATGGTACTTACTTCATGCTCTTCTGCATTAAAGTTTTCATCCGAATATTCTGTTTCTTCACTCATAACTACTCTACTCCTTTTTCTACACGAAGATTCTCAATAATAAACTGCTGACGATCGGGTGTATTTTTACCCATATAGAACTTCAACATTTCGGGAATTGACTGTTCTTTACCAATCATTACAGGTTCCAAACGTATGTCATCTCCTATAAATCCTTTAAACTCATTGGGCGAAATCTCTCCTAAACCTTTAAATCGCGTAATCTCTAATTTACCACTTAGTCTAGTCATGGCATTGTTTTTTTCTACTTGGTCGTAACAATAAACAGTTTCCTTTTTATTGCGGACTCTAAACAATGGTGTTTGGAGGATGTATAAATGCCCTTCTCTAATTAATTCTGGGAAAAACTGTAAAAAGAAGGTTATTAATAACAAGCGTATATGCATACCATCAACATCGGCATCGGTAGCAATTACCACATTATTATAGCGTAATTCAGCTAAACCATCTTCAATATTAAGTGCTGCCTGAACGAGGTTAAACTCCTCGTTTTCGTAAACGATTTTCTTTGTTAAACCATACGAATTTAAAGGTTTCCCTTTTAAACTAAATACAGCCTGAGTATTTACATCGCGGGATTTTGTTATTGAACCACTTGCAGAATCCCCTTCTGTAATAAAGAGCGTGGATTCTAAGTGTCTTTCTTTTTTGACTTCGTTGTAATGAACCCTACAATCGCGTAATTTTTTATTGTGTAAGTTAGATTTTTTAGCTCTTTCTCTACTGAGTTTTTTTATTCCGGCTAAATCCTTTCTTTCTCTTTCTGCTAATAATATTTTTTTCTGTAGTGCATCTGCTACAACAGGATTTTTATGTAGGTAATTATCGAGCTGACTTTTAACAAAATCGTTTATAAAAGTTCTTACCGTAGGAAGGTCTGGTCCCATATCGGCAGAACCTAATTTTGTTTTTGTTTGCGACTCAAAAATAGGTTCTATCACCTTTATACTAATTGCAGCATTTATAGATTGACGTATATCTGCTGCTTCATAATTTTTTCCGTAGTATTCGCGTATTGTTTTAACGACTGCTTCGCGAAAAGCAGCTTGATGTGTACCACCCATTGTGGTATTTTGTCCATTTACAAAAGAATGGTAAGATTCTCCATATTGATGTCGCATATGCGTCATCGCTATTTCTATATCATCACCTAAAAGATGAATAACGGGATAATGAGAAGTACCTGCAGTAATTTCGTTATTTAATAAATCTAATAATCCATTATCGGAGTGAAATTTATCTCCATTGTAAACCATGGTAAGTCCAGTATTCAGATAGGCATAATGCCACATCATTTTCTCGATATACTCGTTTACGTATCTAAAATTTTGAAAAATAACTTCGTCTGGAATAAACGATACTCTTGTTCCTTTACGGATGGAGGTTTCTTGAATATCTTCTTCTAAAACAACTTCTCCTTGATGAAACTCTACAACTTTAGTTTTCCCATCTCTTACAGATTGAACTCTAAAATAATCGGACAAAGCGTTTACGGCTTTAGTTCCTACTCCATTTAGTCCAATAGATTTTTTAAAAGCTTTAGAATCGTACTTACCTCCAGTATTAATTTTAGAAACACAATCTATTACTTTCCCTAATGGAATCCCTCTACCAAAATCTCTTACTGTAACTTTTTTACCACGAACGCTCACTTCAATATTCTTACCGTGGCCCATTACGTACTCATCCACACAATTATCTACAACTTCTTTAAGAAGTATATAAATACCATCGTCTTGAGCAGTTCCGTCGCCGAGCTTACCAATATACATTCCGGGACGCAAGCGAATATGCTCTTTCCAGTCTAAGGACCTTATGCTATCTTCTGTGTATTGATTCTCTGCCATTAGAATTTATTGAATGTGTTATAAAAAAGAAAGTAGTATAGGGCAACCTATACTACTTTCTAAAAGTACTTATTTTAGTAATAGCTAAGATTTTACAGTCACAAAAAGCTCTAACAATTTTATCAACAATTAAACATTGAATCGAAAGTGCATAATATCACCATCCTGAACAATATATTCTTTTCCTTCTACAGATAATTTACCAGCTTCTTTACAAGCTAATTCTGACCCTAAAGAAACGAAATCGTCGTATTTAATTACTTCAGCTCTAATAAAACCTTTTTCGAAATCGGTATGAATTACACCTGCAGCTTGTGGAGCTGTAAATCCTTCTTTAATAGTCCAAGCTCGAACTTCTTTTACACCTGCGGTAAAATAAGTTTGAAGTTTTAATAAAGTATAGGCGGTACGAATAACTTTTTTTACACCAGGTTCTGCTAATCCCATATCTTGTAAAAACTCCTGACGTTCTTCAAAAGTCTCTAACTCCATTATATCTGCTTCCATACCTGCTGCAATAACAAGCATTTCTGCATCTTCACCCTTAATAGCTTCTTTTACCGCATCTACATAAGCATTTCCAGAATTTGCATCATCTTCGTTTACATTACAAATGTATAAGATAGGCTTATCTGTTAAAAGCATTAAATCTTCAACAATTTCTTTTTCTTTGTCGGTTAAGAGAATTGAACGAGCAGATTGTCCGGACTCTAAATGAGTTTTGTATTTTTCAAGAATCAAAAGATGCTTTGCGGCTTCTTTATCTCCTGTACGAGACTTCTTTTTGGTCGTATCGATTTTCTTATCTACAGATTCTAAATCTTTAATCTGTAATTCTATATCGATTGTTTCCTTATCACGAACAGGGTTGATAGATTCGTCAACGTGGGTAATATTATCGTCGTCGAAACAACGCAATACATGAATAATAGCTTGCGTTTCTCTAATGTTAGCAAGAAATTTATTTCCTAAACCTTCACCTTTACTTGCACCGCGAACTAAACCTGCAATATCTACAATCTCTACAATTGCTTGTTGCATTTTTTCGGGCTTCACCAACTCTTCCAACTTAGCCATTCTATCGTCTGGCACAGGAATTACACCTACATTAGGCTCTATTGTTGCAAAGGGATAATTTGCTGCTAATGCTTTGGCGTTAGACAAACAATTAAAAAGGGTTGATTTACCAACATTAGGCAATCCTACAATTCCACACTTCATAGCTAAATTTTAGAATTGCAAAGATAGCTTTTCGTTGAAGAGTTGAAAGTTAAAGATTAAAAGTTTTAATTATAAATTGGTATTATGTGTTTACCTAAAAATAGTTACATCACCAGTAATACTTAGGTGCTCTAATTCTAAAACATAAAAATAAACACCTTCTACAACTTCGTTAGAATGATTTAAACCTGACCATGGTTCTGTTATTGGAGTTAAAGAGTGAAAGACTTCAACGCCCCATCTGTTAAATATTCTCAGACTTGCGGGTTCACATTCATTCAAACCACCAATAATCATTCTATCATTTTTAAGATCTCCGTTAGGTGTAAATACATTAGGAATTATTACGTTTCGATAAACAAATTCTGCGTTATAATCTACAACTTGAGTTAATTTATCGGTACAAAACTCGTTACTAGCAATTAAGCTAATACTATACGAATTTCCAACTTCTAGCTCCATTACAGGATTAACTTCTACCGACTGTACTCCATTTAAGTTCCACAAATACTCGTCAGACAATTCCGACTCATTAATAATAGTTAGTTCTTTTTTACACGAATCTATGGAATAAGAAAATGCAGGAATTGGTTTTTGAAGAAAACCTACATTTACGGTAGTCCCAAAGTTATCCTCACAGCCTTGTTCTGTTTCTACATTTAAAGAAACGTAATAAGAACCTTCGCTAGTATAAACATGTTCCGCTGTGTAACCCTGAGATTCTTCTCCATCGCCAAATTCCCAATCCCAACTAAGCACACCATCGAAAGCAGAAATAAAACTTAAATTTTGAAATTGCACAATTCCGGCTTCACAATCGGCAGTTGGAATAGTGGCAAACTCAACCTCTGGTGGTTGGGCTACAGCAATTATGGCACTTGCAGTACTTGTACCATTACACGAGTTAGGATTTGAAGCCACAAGACTAACGGTGTATAAACCTTCATTTTCGTATTCATACGAACTTTGTGAAGATCCTAGTTGATTTCCATCACCAAAATCCCATGACAATTGTGTAAAAGAGTTTGAGTTATCGTTAATGGTAATTTCTAGATCATCATTACACTGATAATCTACCTGAAAACTAGCATCTACTAGAGGCAGAGCTAAAATATCTACCGACATCTCATCATCTTGACTACAGAAATAATCGTTTGAAGCTTGAAGCGTAACTTGATAATCACCTTCATTAAAAACATAATTAAAGTTCTCTCCTACACCTACAACAGCACCATTTACAGTCCATTCGTAAGAATCAGCCTCATTGCTTAAGTTTACAAAATCAACTTCTAAGGGGTCGCAACCTTGTAAAACACTTGTTTCAAAAACGGCTGTAGGTTGGGGATAAACAGAGATCCAACTGTTTTCGATCAACTCACTTTCGCATCCAGTGAGTGTATTAAATACTGATAAGCTTACATCGTATACGCCAGGTTCGTAACTTACTACAGGATTAGCGCTGGTGGAACTTGTACCATTCCCTAAATCCCAATTGTAAATTAAATCATCAGAAGAATTACTATTTGCCGTAAAGGTTACTGTTTGTGGTTCGCATAATTGATAGGCGCTAGATGTAATAGTATTCAAGTCTGTATTGGAGGTTAATAAAGTTTGTTCGTAGGTTTCCTCGCAATCTAAATAAGATACGGTAAAAGAAATTTGTTGAGCTCCATCTTCAGAAAAATCAACATTCTGAGGAGCTAATTCATTGGAAAACTGATTAACTGCATTTACACCAAAATCCCAAGAAAAATTACCATCAAGGGGAATAATTCCATCTCCAAAAAAATCATAAACCGCATCTTCTTCACAGTCAGTAGGAGGTAAAGAAAAGTATGGAAAAACATTTGGGTATAGCGAAAATGTAACCGTTGAAGAATCGGAACAAAATGAGCCCGGATTTGCAATTAGAGTTACATTATATGTGCCACTATCGGGGTACGTATAAATTGGTTCGATTTCGGCAGAAAAATCAGTTGTGCTAGTTACATCACCAAACTCCCAATAATACTCAAAGGCATTAAGACTTTCGTTTGTAAAAGTCACATCTAAACCATCGCAATAAACATCTGCAATAGGTACTGAGGCAGTTGCAATTTCACAATCAACAACTAAAAATCTAAAATCTCTTAAAATCTCACCTATATAAACGCCATTTCTATACTCCTCTACTTTAATTCCAATAATATAAAATCCTTCTTGAGTTGGAGTACCTGTAATTACTCCTGAAGTAGAATTAATATTTACAACCGGATTAGAGTCCATAGGATAAGCATCGGAATAGCCAGTTTCCCAAGGCACTTGTAGATAAGGAGGTGGATATGTTCCTGTAGGATCCATATCGCTAGAACCATGAAAAGGAGCTACAAGAGAATACACTAAAGAATCTCCATCTACATCCGTTGCAGATTGGCTAATTTCTAGATCCGAACCTAAACATAAAGCCATAGGAGGAAAACTATCGAATGTTGGTGAATTATTGCATGAAGCACCAGAAATTGGTGGAATATAAGCAACCAAAGAAGACCCTAAATCTCCTGGATTAACAATATTTAAAACTTGATCGTTTCTACAACAGCGTTGGTAAACGACTTGATAGCCCTGCCCATTATTTGGAAGCGTCGTAATTATAGTATAGGTCCCTTTTTCGACACACAGTTCTGGAGGTAGAGTTAAGCAATCGCTAGTAAATTCATCTACTACATATTCTTGAAAAACCGAACCGTGATCGAGTTCACTTACTAAATTATTGTTCATATTGTAAATGGAAATCACACCATTCCCATCGAAACCAGTTCCATTGGTGTTTGAAGGGCCACAATCTCTATAAATAATTACTTTTATTTCGTACTGATTCCCTCCTAAACACGTATAAACCACTTCGCCCCCAATTAAGTGAGTAGCATTTAAAACCAATGGAAATAATCCGAAAAACAAAAAAACAAGTCTATACAATGGCATATAATTCAGTTTAATAAAATAAAAACAATAACAAAACAAGTAAAAATAGTAAAACTCTAGAATTGTAATCAAAAACTGTGCAAAACATAATTAAATATTATTTTACACAATTATAATGTATATAAACACTTAATAATAAATGGATTTAAATCAAAAAAAGAGATCGCAAACGATCTCTTTTTTTTGTTATGTTAGATTAATACTTAAGATGCAAAAATCGGAAACTCACCCATCATTTCGTTAACCTTAGCACCAACTTGAGTGAATACTTCTTCGTTTTCGAAATTCATTATCACCTCATCCACTAGATCAACAATTTGAACCATATGAGCTTCATTTAATCCTCTAGAAGTTAATGCAGGCGTACCAACACGAATACCCGAAGTAATAAATGGAGATTGAGTATCGAAAGGAACCATATTTTTATTTACGGTTATATGAGCTTTCACCAATGCATTCTCTGCATCTTTTCCCGTAATATTTTTCGAACGCAAATCAATTAACATACAGTGATTATCTGTTCCACCAGAAACCACATCGTAACCTTTAGCAACAAATGCATCTGCCATAGCATTCGCATTTCTTTTAGTTTGAAGCATATACTCAAAATACTCGTCGGTTAAAGCTTCACCAAAAGCAATCGCTTTAGCTGCTATAACATGCTCTAAAGGACCACCTTGCATTCCTGGGAATACAGCAGAATTTAAAAGAGCAGACATCATTCTAACTTTACCTTTAGGTGTTTTTATGCCCCAAGGATTTTCAAAATCTTTAGGAACCATAATCATCCCACCACGAGGGCCTCTTAAAGTTTTATGTGTTGTAGTTGTTAAAATATGACAATATTCAACAGGATCATTTAAAATCCCTTTTGCAATTAAACCTGCAGGATGAGATATATCTGCCATTAATAGAGCACCAACTTTATCTGCAATTTCTCTAAATCGAGCGTAATCCCAATCTCTAGAATAAGCAGAAGCACCACAAATAAGAAGTTTCGGTTTTTCAGCTAAAGCGACCTCTTCGACCTTATCCATATCTACTCTACCCGTTTCTTTTTCTACACCATAGAACGAAGTTTTGTAAAGTTTTCCAGAGAAATTAACAGGAGAACCATGGGTAAGATGACCACCGTGAGAAAGGTCGAAACCTAATATTTTATCGCCCGGATTTAAACAAGCAAGGTAAACTGCGGCATTTGCTTGAGAACCAGAGTGAGGCTGTACATTTGCATATTCCACACCAAATAAAACTTTGGCTCTATCAATAGCCAACTGCTCTACCTGATCTACGACTTCACAACCACCGTAATATCGTTTTTGAGGATATCCTTCGGCATACTTATTTGTTAAGCAAGAACCTGTGGCTTCCATTACTTGGTCGCTCACAAAGTTTTCTGAAGCAATTAATTCAATTCCATAAACTTGACGCTCGTGTTCATCTTGAATTAAGTCGAAAATTTGCTGATCTCTTTCCATCTTTCTATATATTATGATTAATGTTGGTTTCGTGATTTCCGATGCAAATATAATCCTTATTTTTGTACAAAATTTTTTACAATGATAAAAGCAAACGATCCGAATAGAAAATCGTGGATTGAGGTTTCGAAAGATTCTGATTTCCCTATACAAAACATCCCATTTGGGGTATTCAAAAAAGCGAACAACAGCATTTGTGTTGGTACAAGAATAGGCGATTTCGTCATTGATCTTAAGATTTTACAGGAGCTTAATTACTTTGATGGAATTAATTTAGAAGCAGATGTGTTTGCCCAAGAAACTCTGAACGCTTTCTTAAAACTAAATAAAACTATTTGGAGAGCTGTTAGAGATCGTATTGCAGAAATTTTTGATGCAAACAATACGATGGATGAAGTGCATAAAGCATTAATTGTCTCAGCAATAAACGAAATAGAGATGGCTATGCCTGTTCGTGTTGGCGATTATACCGATTTTTACTCTAGCCGTCAGCATGCTCATAATGTAGGCTGTATGTTCCGAGATCCAGACAATGCACTTTTACCAAACTGGCTGCATATTCCTGTAGGATATCATGGTAGAGCCTCTTCTATTGTATTATCTGGCACAAACATTCACCGTCCTAAAGGGCAACAAATACCTTTAGGTGCAGAAATGCCAGTTTTTGGTCCTTGTAAATTAATGGACTTTGAGTTGGAAATGGCTTTTGTTACAGGACAAGGTAAAGAAATGGGCGAGACTATTTCTACTACCGAGGCCGATGACTATATTTTTGGAATGTGTATTTTTAACGATTGGTCCGCAAGAGATATCCAAAAATGGGAATATGTTCCACTAGGACCATTCTTAGGTAAAAGCTTTGGATCTTCAATTTCTCCTTGGATTGTTACACTTGATGCACTAACACCATTCCGTGTCGAGGGAGAAAAACAAGAACCTCAAATTCTTCCTTATCTGGAATTTGATGGAAATAAAAACATCGACATTAAACTAGAGGTGCAAATTGAATCTGAACACTTTGCACCTCATACTGTATCAAAATCCAACTACAAATATATGTATTGGAATATGAACCAGCAATTGGCACACCATACTGTAAATGGTTGTAATATTAATGCAGGAGATATGATGGCATCTGGAACAATTTCTGGAAATACACCAGAAGCTTACGGTTCAATGTTAGAGCTTTCATGGAAAGGAACAAAACCTATGACCATGCCTGATGGCTCTGAACGTAAATTTATACAAGATAACGACAGTGTAATTATGAAAGCACACTGCGAATCTGCTAATTATAGAATTGGTTTTGGAGAAGTAAAAACTAAAATTCTTCCTGCGAAAGGATAAACTAGTAGTCGGGAAATAGAAGTCAGTATAATTAATACT
>CESE01149313.1_pt1 | contig 13889 bp, 7 predicted proteins | sample 350271 | NCBI WGS metagenome assembly CESE01 (sample SAMEA2621536, study PRJEB7988) | marine metagenome | isolation source: saline water (ENVO:00002010), including | reverse complement strand
AGAGTCATAGTTACAAGCTGAAGAGTCTGTACACCCAGCGCAACTCGTACTTTCACAAGATCCGTCATCGATAGTTGCTGTAGAGTCATAATTACAAGATGTGTTATCAGTACAACCTGAACAAGAGCTATTGTCTCCGTTACAGACTCCACAATTATCTAGAACAGCAGTTCCTCCACAATTTCCTAAACAATCATTTTGTAAGCAAGACCCGTCATCTGCCGTAGCTGCAGAATCATAGTTGCATGCTGTAGTATTTGTACATCCTGGTGTTCCGCATGTTGAGCCGTCAAAAGTCATAGTTAATGTAGCCGTACCATTGTCTCCGTCATATCCATCTATAAGAACAATATAAGTAGTGTTAGGCGTAAGGTCGTTACAATCGAAAACTAATTTTGACATATATTGGTCAGCAGCACTATCATCATTCGCAGCGACTAGAGTCCCCCCGCATCCTGAAAAAACAGCCATTTGGGTGTCTGTAAGAGTTCCAGTACCATCAAAAGAAGTTTCTAAGGTAATAACCGTAGGGCCATTCGGAGTAGTAAATGAATAAAAAACATCTGCTTCAATACCATTTTGACTACACCACCCGACTGTATTATTACAGCCAGCGTTAGGAACAGAATAACCTTCTAGTATGCAGGTGTTAGAGTTGTCAATTACGTTTGCTCCGATACTTAAGGGTGTAGCATTGGCACAAATATCATTTGCTGGTCCGAAAACACAAGATCCATTATCACAACCAGCCGAAGCATCATAGTTACAGGCGCTTGAATTAGTACAGCCTGCTGTAGAGCATGACCCGTCATCACAACCTGCTAATGGATCATAATTACAAGCAACTGATGAAGTACAACCAGGGTAAGTACAAGAACCATCATTCGAAGTGGCTGATGCATCATAATTACAAGCTGCGGCATCATCACATCCTGGACCAGATACTCCTGCCGAAATGGAGAAGTTAGCGTTGGATATATCAAAAAAGATATTCCCATTTGCTTTTACCTTAATTCTGGCTAACGAAGTAGCTATATTAGGAACATTTATTACTTGAGTTCCGTCATTGGTTGTTCCTGCTAAAATGAGAGTAGGATAAGTAAGTCCGCCATCTGTAGATAAATAGATATCTACTTGGCTACAAAGTATCGGGCTGGCTGTGGTGTTAGCCACATCCCATGTAACCGTGGTATTTGTATTTCCAGTTAAATTTTGACCTCCATCTGGAGCTTGAAGTATAAATGGTCCACCCACATCTGACACGTTTATGGACATCTGGTTATCATTTACGCCACCACCACCAGCTCTATTATCTCGAGCAGTACATCTAAAAGTAAGACCTCTGGTATAAGTTGGCAGCATTTCTCCAACCGCAGTCGTGTTATTTACTAAGTCAGTTATTCTAGGAAATGTTCTAATAGGAGAGGAAGTGCCCGTCCAACTTCTAAATATTGGTTGATTTCCAGTTGGATTGTTAAAAGCTGATGTAGTTCCAGTGCTTGGCCCTAAGTCATATTCTTCCCAGCAATACGTTAATGCATCTCCGTCAGGGTCGCTTCCTATAGCCGTAAGTTCAAAAGGTGTAGAAATTGGAATAGAAAGTCCATCTTGCCCATTGTCTGCATTAATAGAAGGAATTCCATTGCCTGTGTTTGTTATTGTGGCACATGAATTTCCATTCCCGTTTTGCGAGTATGAGATTATTTCATTAAAGCTATGGTTATGAAAATAGGCATCACTATTCGATTGAAGGTTTACTGAACATATTCCAGCATATCCCATGATGGTAGAGGCACTTCCTGGTTCGAAAGCAGCACCACTACTTCTGTTACAAGTATTGTTTTGGGTATGATTTCCTCCCCACTGATGTCCCATCTCATGTGAGACATAATCAATATCGAAAGGATCGCCAATAGGAGCACTTTGCCCTGTTACACCTTGCGCCTTTCTAGTAGAAGTACAAGGGGATTGTAAACTTGCGATTCCACCTCCTCCAGTAGAGTAAACATGACCAATGTCATAGTTCGCTGTGCCTATAACTCCATCTAAATTGCTTTGGTTCTGACCAAGCATTGCTCCACCATTCCCGTTGGTGTAAGGGTCTGTTCCTGAGTCAGTGTAAACTATTAAATCGTTATTTCCTACAAGTACCATACGAATGTCTACTTCTGTTTCGTAAACGCCATTAACTCTAACCATAGAGGTAACTATGGCAGACATACCTCCGGCTACTGTTCCACCATGAAAAGCGGTGTATTCACCAGTAGCAGCTATTGCTAGCCTATAGGTTCTAAGTTGTGTACCAGTTGGAACCATGGACTTAAGCAACCTACTTTCCTTTATAAGCTCAGATTTACTCTTAGACTTTTTTACTTCTTTTCCTAAATCTGCGGGAGAAGCGGCTATTGGGTCTGATTCCACGAATTTTTTTTGATTAGTAGCATAAAACGCATCTTTAGAATAAGAGATACAAATGGAAGGATTACCTAAATAGAAAGGATCTATAAATGTGGTTCCATATTTACCAATAATCATAGCATGAAATCCTACTGTTGTTTTGTCGAAATAGATACGAGCAGAAGGATCAGTTATTCCTTGCCCTAAATAGGTCTTAATTCCAGGGAATTTCTCTTGAAGAGAAGCTTCCATCATATCGAATTCCACAAAAGAGAATAGTTGTTCTGTTCCATCAGGAAATGGAATAGAAATTACACTTCCTGAATTTATGGGAGTAGTATTATTTTCATGCGGAGCTGACTCTAAAAGTGCGCTAAGCTCTGCTAAATCCAGTTGGATAGTTCTAAACTCAGATGGGTTGATGTACGATTTGTCTGTCGGTGCTTGTTTCTCTATCTCAGTATAGAATTTTTGAGCACTTATTTGCGTTGCAACGCAGATTAAAACTAAAAGTAAATAGATTTTTTTCATGTTATTGATTTAGAGCTTAATTTTAATTACAAGAAACGCCAAAGTAGGAGAGGAAAATGCCTATGTCTTCTACATTTGTATTTCCATCACCATTCATGTCGGCTTGACATACTCCGGTATCACATCCGTATAATTCGAGCATTACTAGTAGGTCAGTAATGTTAACTATATTATCACCATCAAAGTCACCTGGGCAGAAAGCTGGAGCAAGTTCATCTCCTTCTATATCTCCGTCACAATCATTGTCTAATCCTTCCATAGATCCTGACGCATTTGGATAGACGTTAGAGTTAGTGTCATCACAATCTAGAGAATTATCTACTATCCCAGAAGATGTGTTGCATGCTAAGATAGGAGACCCTAAGTCGCCATAACCATCTAAATCCGAATCAGTGTAAAAGGTAGTTTGGTTCTCATCAATCAATGAGTCACAGTCGTCATCTATTCCGTTTCCACAAATTTCAGCGCTGCCAGGATTAATGCTCGCGTCAGTATCATCACAGTCTCCAGTAATAGTGACAGTAAAATCACCTTGAGGACTGCAATTCGTTATAGAATTGTTTGATCCAAAACCATCTCCATCAAAATCTTCGTAATAAGTGATTTGCGTAAACCCTTCATCTATTTGCCCATCACAGTTGTTGTCTACTCCATCACAAACTTCAGGAGCTCCTGGATAAATAGAGCTGTTTAAAGGCTCACAATCTCCACCTATAGAGACGAAATTACTTGGAGTAGAACATGCTTCAGTAGTGAAGTTGTCATCTCCATAACCATCTCCATCTGAGTCTAAGTAATAAGTGTTAGATGTAACAGTGATGTATCCAGTAAGAGTTTCTATGTCGTTTAAAGCCCCGTTAGCTGCTGTCAAAGAAACATCATACGTTCCCGGTGTGTCATAGAGAACTAATGGGTTAGCATCGGCAGAAGACGCTGGAGAACCTCCTGGAAAAGTCCAGTTCCAGCTTATTGGGCCTCCTAGACTAGTATCTGTAAATTGGATGCTAGAATTAACACACACATTTTGAGTGTCCGAGCTGAAGGAAGCTGTAATAGATGTGCCTGCCAAACAGAAAGCGTGGTTTGCTTGTGGTCCAAAATTTCCGCCAGCTACCATTTCGGCTAAGGTGTTTCCTAAAGGATCGGTTAGAATATAGTTTCCTATTACTCCATCGTACTGCATGCCATCTCCAAATGAGTCATAGAATCTTAACTCATAACATCCATTTGAGAGACAAATATCCTCAGCGTAATTAGTTTGTGTACCCGTGTATGGTCCTCCGGAAGCGACAGCGGAACCATTAGTTTGTTCTATGATTTCCCAAGTAGTTTCTGCTGGGTAACTGTCTGTAAGAATATCTAAAGTTACCATGCTTCCGCTAGCCACAGAGCTAAAGTTACTCGATTCGCTATCGTTAGATGTGTTCTCATCAGTTCCTCCATTTGGATTACTAGTAGATGCATTGAAGGTATGGCTTCCTGAAGCGATGCCTGTTATCGTAGGTATATTTAACGTTACTGCGCTCCCAGATGTTAAAGAGCCAGTCCAATTTATAAATTGAGCGTTTGTTCCATCCACATCGTAATTGAGAGTGAAAGATGTTATAGTACTAGATCCTGGATTATTTACAACTACACTTGGAGTTATAGCATCAGAGCAGTAAACTCCAGAAGCATCAGTGATGGATTGAACATCTAAATCAATACTAGCTGAAGGAATATCAGGGTCAAAACCGTTTGCAACAGTAGTATTACATCCTGGAGCTAACCATTGGCATACATTAGGATAAGTTATATCAAATTTACCGTAATAATCATTTACGTTATTGGAACATGTAGCCTGTCCCCCATAAAGTTGTCCGATTATTCTATGGTTCTGATCGAAGAGAGGAGAACCAGAGGATCCTGGCTCTGTAGTTCCATCTTCCCAGTTGAATATTCTCCAATTAGTAGCTCCACCATAGGAAGCTGTTCCTGCAGGATCAGTATCGAATGAAATTTTCTTAATATCTCCTGAAGGGTGGTGAATTCCCACTTGAGATGTAGGATTAGTGCCGGACGCATCCCATCCAGCGTAATAAGGGTTATATGCCAAAGGTATAGGATTACCACTGTTAATTTCTAGAAGGGCATAATCTGCAGAATTACCTTGAGCTAGCATAACCGAACCAGACACTGTCTGAAAGTCTATAGTGTTTTCAGCAGGGTTGTTGTCCCCGCATGCAGGGCTTTGCCAATTAAACCTGAAAACCCAATTTGTTACTCCGCCTCCCGTACAGTGATCGGCAGTAAGAAAGTATGGATGACCATCATTCGCTGTATTGTTTACTAATGCACCAGTACAAATCCCATTAGACCCGACTACAATCATGGCTACAGAGTTAATCTCATCCCTCCAGTCATCACCTTCTGCACAAATAACATTATTGTTACACGTTCCAGAGTCACCTATTCCTCTAGCTATTACATCTAAGTCTCTATAACCGTGTGTTACTCTTCCAATTTTTAATTCAGTTAATCCAACTGCAGCTGCTGGTTCATAATATTCAAGAATTATTCTCTCTCCAGGAAGTGGATAGGTTGGTAATGTTTTCTCAGGAGTGTTATTCTCAGAAGTAAATGCTCCGATTTTATAAGATTTATCTTCGTTATAAATAAAAAGTTTCCCTCCTTCAGGGAGCTTAAATGTGCTAAACAGAAAGTTTAAAGAGAATGCTCCTGTTGATTCGATTCCTAAATTCCATAATCGGTCTCCATTTGGTAATTCTGTCCATTCTCCATCGCTTAGTTCTAAACTGACATCGAAATTTTTACCGAATCTAAATGGTACATCTTTGGTGGCATTGTTAATGTCATCTTCAGACCTCATTGTGACTTCATCAAATGAGGACATTGTATGAAATCTTAATTCAGAAAGGTCAATTTTATCGGTTTGCCATGAAAGAGGAGATCCCCCTTGAGAAATTTGTGCGTTTGAGAGTATAGCTATAGCTATGGCACATAAAGTCAATAATAGATGCTTCATAATAGTGAATAAGGTTCTTTAGGTTACGGTCTAAAGTTAGCCATAAACAAGAAGATATCTTAACATAATAATAACAAATTATATATAGGACTCTACAAGTAGAATTAATATAGCTGAACCTGAGATGATTAAGCCAATCATATTTATCGAGCGTAATCTTTCTTTTAATAAAATGAATGCAGCTATGGAACTTAGAATTACAATACCCAAATTATTAATGGGAATTATCTGGCTTTTGGCTAGAGAAATACTGTCAAATGTTTTTAGTAAAAAGAAAATAGAAGCGAAGTTTATTAGCCCCAGCATTACTCCGGCTATCATGGTAGGTCTGGTGAATTTTAAGTTGTTCTTCTTACTTCCTATTAGAATAAAGATACCGGTAGTTCCAGCTACCATGAATGGTAGAAAAGTAAGTAATATTTTATCGGAATTTGAGTGAGCATAATGCTGGTCAGTATATGCTAAGACAATATCTAGAAAGCCTGACCCTAAGAAGAGAATCAATGGAAGTAGTAAACTGAATTTACCAGAACCTTTAGAGTATACTGTGAAGTATATTCCCGGAATAGCCACGAAAAGGGCTGTTATTTTTAGCCATGAAAATGAATCAGAACTGTCAAAAAGCATGAAAAATATAGCGGGAATAACTAATGATAGTTTGCTAGCTACACTGCTTATCCCAGCTCCCATATCCTGTGAGATCTTAGCCATAAGGTAGAATAAACCAATAAATAAGAATCCTAATAGAGCTCCATTTCTTATCAGCGGACTGTAACTGATTTCTCCACCGCTTAATTCACCTGAAACAAGTGCGACTCCTAAAACGGTGGCAGTAAAGTAATTGAGAACTATGGCTTGTAGTGTGTTTACATTGTATTGAGTAAACATTTTGAATAAAAGAAATATGGCGCTGCTAGAAAGCAGGCTTAAGATTAAATATATCATATTCTAATTTCGCGTGTTATTATTCTTATTTGGTCAGTATTAAGCTTGAGCTCCTCAATTTCATATCCTGAAACTTGGGGACTTTTAAGCCCTTTAGCCCAGTCATTCTTTCCTGTTAATATTCTAGCTTCATCCCATAAACTCTCTTTTATAAAGGATTCTAAGGTTGCTTTGCCTCCTTCGATGATAACAGATAGAATATTTCTACTGGTTAAGAATTTCAAAACTTGATTTGAGATGTCTTCAATCTCGTTAAGCAAGCAGAACTCGGTCTGTGAGTTAATGACCCTCTCTGTTTTAGAGAATACTACAGATGAAGTATTTAGATTCCAAAACTCGTGATTGTCTGAAATTTTATTATTTGGGTCTATCACAAGGCGCAATGGGTTTTTTCCAGAGGCATGTCTAACGTCTAGTGCGGGCGAGTCATTTATAACTGTATTAGCTCCTACGAGTATGGCGTCTTCTTGAGCACGCCACTGATGTACTATCGTTTTGGTTTCGGGGTGAGTAATCCAATTGACACCCTTATCATTTTCAACTCTGGTTTTATCCATAAAACCATTCTGGGTTTGGGCCCATTTTAAAATCACATAAGGAAGTTGAGTTCGGTGGAATTTAAAAAACCTTCTATTTAGCCATTCCCCTTCTTTTTCTAGAGTCCCACAGGAGACTTTTACTCCATTTTTTTCTAAAAACTCAATTCCTTTTCCTGCGACTTTCTCATGAGGATCTTTATTGCAGATGATCACTTCTGAGATTTTGGATTTGAGTATGAGGTTAGCGCATGGAGGAGTTTTTCCAAAGTGGGAGCAGGGTTCTAAGGAAACATATATTTTAGAGTCCTTTAAGAGTGATTTATCTTCTACTGAATTTATAGCGTTTACTTCAGCATGTGGACCACCGTATTTCTGGTGGAAACCTTCTCCTATAATCCTTTCATTATGAACTATTACGGCGCCTACCAGAGGATTTGGAGAGGTGTTTCCCAAACCTTTTTCTGCCAATTCTAGGCAGCGCTGCATATAGAATTCGTGATTCATAAATAGTCTATGGTCTTTTTCCCTTAGCTGCTTGTAGTGTATTGGTCATTAACGAGGCTATAGTCATAGGGCCTACACCTCCTGGAACTGGTGTAATATAACTTGCTATTTCTTTAACGTTTTTATAGTCTACATCTCCACTTAATCTCCAGCCTCTTTCTCTAGAAGCATCCTCAACTCTAGTAGTTCCGACATCTATAATTACAGCTCCTGGCTTCACCATGTCATCTGTAACAAATCCTGGTTTACCTAATGCTACGATTAGTATGTCTGCCATTTGAGTGAGCTTAGAGAGGTCTTTAGTTCTGCTATGCGTTAAGGTAACAGTGCAGTTTCCAGGGTAAGAATTTCGAGAAAGCATAATGCTTAAAGGTGTTCCTACAATATGACTTCTTCCTATAACCACACAGTGCTTTCCTGAAGTTTCTATTTCATATCTGCGTAGCAATTCTAAAATACCAAAAGGTGTAGCTGGTTTAAAGCAATCTAAGCCTGCCACCATTTTCCCCATGTTTAAGGGGTGAAAGCCATCTACATCTTTATCAGGTGAAATAGCTTCAAGTACTTTTTGTTCGCTTATGTGTTTTGGTAATGGGAGTTGAACTATATAGCCGTCTACATCTGAGTCCTGGTTTAGGTCATGAACTATTTGAAGAAGTTCCTCTTCTGTAGTGGTTTCAGCTTTCTCAATTAGAGAGCTTTTAAATCCTACCTCTTCACAAGCTTTCATTTTACCGCCTACGTAGGACTTACTTCCTCCATCACTTCCTACGAGAACAGCAGCTAGGTGCGGAGTCTTAAAACCGTCTAATTTTAGTTGGTCTACTTTTTCTTTAATCTCTGCTCTGACTTTTGCAGCAGTGGCTTTACCGTCTATTCTAATGCTCATCCTTAATTTTTCATTCCGCCCATACTTTTCATAAGGCCTTTCATGTTTTGTTTGTTAGACATGAGCTTCATCATTTTCTTGGTCTCTTGGAATTGTTTTAAGAGCTTATTTACATCCTCTACTGAGGTACCACTTCCTCGAGCTATTCTTTTCTTTCTACTCACGTCTATTAATTCAGGGGTAGTTCTTTCAGCATTGGTCATGGATTGAATTATAGATTCTATGCCTTTAAACGCATCGTCATCTATATCCACATTTTTTAAGGCTTTCCCCATTCCAGGAATCATTCCTAGAAGGTCCTTCATGTTACCCATTTTTTTAATCTGCTGAATCTGGCCTATGAAATCATTAAAATCAAATGTATTTTTTCTGATTTTCTTTTCCAGTTTTTTAGCTTCTTCTTCATCGAATTGCATTTGCGCACGCTCGACTAAAGAGATGACATCTCCCATTCCTAGGATCCTGTCGGCCATTCTATTTGGGTGGAAAACATCTATAGCATCCATTTTCTCACCGGTACCTATAAACTTAATAGGTTTATTTACGACACTTTTAATTGATAGAGCTGCACCACCTCTAGTATCACCATCTAACTTGGTAAGTACTACACCATCAAAATTTAATCTTTCATTAAATGAGGCCGCAGTATTTACAGCATCTTGCCCTGTCATAGAATCCACTACGAATAGTGTTTCAGTTGGGTTGATAGCATTTTTTACATCTGCTATCTCAGTCATCATCTGCTCATCTACTGCTAATCGACCAGCAGTATCTATGATTACTACGTTAAATCCATTGCTACGCGCATGAGCTATGGCATTCGTAGATATAGAAACCGGATTTTTATTTTCTCTTTCAGAATAAACCTCTACTGCTATGGCTTCTCCTAATACATGAAGTTGGTCAATGGCTGCGGGTCTATATATATCACAAGCCACTAAGAGAGGCTTTTTTCCTTTCTGAGTCTTTAAGTAGTTGGCTAGTTTACCCGAGAAAGTGGTTTTACCAGAACCTTGAAGGCCTGACATGAGAATTATTCCAGGGTTTCCAGAATAATCTAACTCAGCAGTTTCTCCACCCATAAGAGCAGTCAATTCTTCCTGAGCTATTTTCACCATTAATTGACTAGGCTTAAGCGAAGTAAGTACGTCTCTTCCGAAGGCTTTTTCCTTTAATTTATTGGTGAAGTCTTTAGCAGTTTTGAAGTTAACATCGGCATCTAATAATGCTCGTCTTACTTCTTTTAGCGTCTCAGCTACGTTAATCTCGGTGATTTGGCCATGTCCCTTAAGGACTTTAAAGGCTTTATCTAACTTGTCTTGTAGGTTGTTAAACATTCTCTTTCTCTATGCTAGTTATGCTGCAAATTTAAGGAATAGATGGAGTAAACGACTAACAACTTTTTAACGATAAAACCTGAATAGGATTCTTCCTCCAAGTTTTTTAATTACTACTGAAATACTTTACGCACAAGCTTTAGATGTTTGTGGTGTTAATCTTAAAACAATATTCAGAAAATCCACATATTTTCGACTTCTGTATTATTCGTTTTTATCTTCTTTAAACTCAATTTGAGTATTTATCTCGGGTATATTCCTGAGTTCTATTTCTTTTTTTATTTCTTCTAATTTAGCTTTTAGGTCCTTTGTTAAAATCTGTTTTTTTCTTTTTTCCATTGGAGGGTTTAGCTTTTCAGCATTTTCAAACTCAATAACACTTTCCAAAATGTCTTTTGGTAATTGCGTTCCTGCTTTATTGAGGGTGTCCAAAAATTCCTCAGCAAAAAATTGGTCAATCTGTATTCTTCTTTTGGTAGTGTGAGCAAATTTTCCAATGACCCGGCATACATTATCTCTTTCTTCAGGACTTAGCTTGTCAGCAAATTCATATTCCTCAATCTTTTTTAAACTCAGAATGACTGGCTCCAAAGCATCTTTGGTGATGATATATACATTGTAATCGCCAATGTTATAGGTGAACTGATTAATAACTGGCAAGGTGTTAGAAGGAATAACTAGGAATAAATCCTTTTTAACATCATCATGCTTTGCGTACTTTTTTAGACTTTCTGTTTGCAGTTTTATGTATTTAGGGAAATTACTTAAGTCATCATTTGCAGGGCTCTTCGCATCAAAAACAATTAATTGATCCATTATTTCTATGGAATTGTCAGGTTTGTTTCTTGGGTGTGGGAAATCTTCTTGATTAATGTATTTAATGACATGGTTTCGGCAAATAAGTTGTAGGTGATTTTCAACATCTTTTTCATGCTCACTCCAAGTCCGTTTCATTTTTTCTAGCCTAATTTCCGTTTCTTCTACTCTTTCGTCATTAAGCCGTTCTTTTTCTTTGGTTAAGCTTTCTTGCAATGTGTTAGTCGATTCAATTGATTTTCTGAGTGTTTCATTTCTGTTTTCTTCTTCTTTTTTCAGAGATATAGTTTCATTTTTCAGGTCATTTCTTTCTCTCTCTATATTCGAGAGTTTTTCCTTTAGTGTAGTGTTTTCAGACTTTATTTGTTCGTAAGCAGTATTTTTTGCATTGGCCAGATCAATGTTTTGTTGCTTGTGTTTTATCTCGGTTTCTTTTGTTGCTAAATCCTGCTCTAATTCTGATATTCTTTTTTTATCCTCAATTGATGTGTCTTCTATTGATTTAGGTTTGGCTAGATAGTTCAGAATACTGAATACAACTAGTACAGCTAGTAGTAAGATTATTGCTATTTGCATGGGTATGTTTGAATTATGAATATGTGCTAATGTACCTATTTCTAGAAGCTTATGCAAATCAATTACCGCTTTGTTTTTTTATTCTCAGTGTGTCATGTGAAATCCAAAGTCTAGTCAAAGGTGTGGTGAATTTAAGTTGTGGTTAACTTTTTTGTTTGGCGATTTGGATGGGTCGGTTCTGGGTTTTAAATTTGCCAGAGATGAAAAAAATAGTTTTAATAAGTTTGGTGGCACTGCTGGCAGCTTCCTGCAGTAATATTTTTAACGCCATAGTAATCCCTAACCAGTGCAAAAAGTGTGAGGTCATAAATACATATTCTCAGGAAGTGTTGTTTAAAAATGAAGGTTGTGGTGGCTCTAATGTTAGGCTCGAAGAAGAAGCCAAAGTGGCTGCTTACGATATGAGTAGAAATGGATCTATATGTAATGTCGAAGTGCGCTGTGAGACTTGGAGAAACGCTAAACCTGAAAACTAATTTTATTCAAGCTCACTAAGTTCTAGCCACCTCATTTCTTTGTTGTCTAACTCATTGGAAACTTCACCCATCTCTGCGGATACTTTCATGAGTTCTTCATGATCTGAAATTCCAGAGTTGAGCTTTTCGTTAAGTTCTTTTTTCTTGGCCTCTAACTTAGGGATAGCTTTGTTTATAGTGTCTAGTTCAAACTTCTCTTTAAATGTAAGCTTCGCTTTGGTCTTATCTATTTGATTGGCAGAAGCCGCCTTTGCTTTGGCTTCGGCTTTTCTTTCTTCTGATTTTTCTCTTTTCTCCTTGGCTAAATCAGCTGTTCTCCATTCCGTATAGTTCCCTATAATATCCTGAATCTCACCGCCATCTTTAATCACTAAAGTATGCTCAGTTAGTTTATCCAATAAATATCTGTCATGACTCACTATTAAGAGTACTCCAGGAAACTGCATAAGGTAATCTTCTAGAATAGATAAGGTGAAAATATCCAAATCATTCGTAGGTTCATCTAAGATTAAGAAGTTGGGGTTAGCCATAAGCACTCTCAGAAGATGCAGTCTTTTCTTTTCTCCACCGCTGAGTTTGTAGACGAAGTTTCTCTGCATCGATCTAGGGAAAAGGAAACGCTCCAGAAGCTGTTCCGCACTTATGGTTTTTCCTTTGGTAAGAGGGATGTGGTCAGCCACTTCTCTCACTACATCTATTACCTTCATGTCCTCGTTAAACTTCAGCCCTGTCTGAGAGTAGTAACCGAAGTTTACCGTGTCACCTATGATTACTTTTCCTGAATCTGGAGTGTCTTTTCCAGTAATCATGTTTAGAAGAGTAGATTTTCCTGATCCGTTTTTTCCAGCCAGTCCTAATCTTTCCCTGTGCTTAAACATGTAGCTAAATTGGTTAACCAGAACCAAGTCACCGTATCCCTTTTTAACTTTATGAAGTTCCACTATTTTCCCACCCATACGCGTAGTGTGAATCTCCAACTGCATTTCATCAGAATCCAAGTTTTTAAGGGCTTCCTTTTTGATGTCTGTGAACTTCTCTTCTCTGTATTTGCTCTTTGTAGTTCTGGCTTTAGGCGTGCTTCTAACCCAGGCAAGTTCACGCTTGAATAGGTTTTGAGCTTTTGCTTTTACTGTTTGTTCTAATGCTTCTCTTTCTGCCTTTTTTTCTAGATAATAGGAGAAATTACCTTTGTAACGATACATTGTTTCGTTCTCCAATTCTAGGATTTCATCACAGATAACCTCTAGGAAATACCTGTCGTGTGTCACCATTAGGATAGTCAGGCTTGTATTCTGAAGCCATTTCTCCAACCATTCTATCATATCTAAATCCAGGTGGTTAGTAGGCTCATCCAGAATTATGAAATCTGGCTCTTCTACTAATATTTTGGCTAAGGCTATTCTTCTTTTCTGACCCCCAGATAGCTCCTTTACATCTTGGTTAAGGTTGACGATGCTCATTCTGGTGAGCACCTGCTTTATCTTAGCGTCATAATCCCAAGCAGAGGCATGATCCATAGCATCAGTGGCGCGTTGCAATAGATCTTCATCACCGCTTTCCATAGCATTTTCATACTGGGTGATAGCTCTAGTCATGTCATTGTCGGCATGGATAAGATTCTGGATCACCGTTTTGGTTTCATCTAAACCGTGCGTTTGATTCAGGTAACCAGTTCTAATAGATTTATTAAAAGTGACTGTTCCTGAATCTGGAGCCTCTACATCGAAGATAATATTAAGCAGCGTGGATTTACCCGCTCCATTTTTAGCTACGATGGCTATCTTCTGACCCTGCTCTATTCCAAAGTTTAACTCTTCGAAAATGATTCTTTCACCAAAAGATTTGGTGAGGTTT
>CESE01025831.1_pt1 | contig 13905 bp, 11 predicted proteins | sample 350271 | NCBI WGS metagenome assembly CESE01 (sample SAMEA2621536, study PRJEB7988) | marine metagenome | isolation source: saline water (ENVO:00002010), including | reverse complement strand
GTCATTAAAAATTCTAATGGTTTTAATGCTATTTACATTCCTTATATTTAAAATATATGTGCCAACGGATAGCAGGGATCTGTCGATACTAACATTACTTCCGGTAGGTTTTATTGAAATCATGCTTTTTCCTGAAATTTCCAGTACTTGAATTTGCTGAGCAATATTAGGGCATACCACTTCCCAATATTTATTGGTTGTTTTTACCAAATAGTTCGCGGGATCAGAATTATAAGAAATGTTCATTGTATCCACAATATTGGTGTCTTGGATAGTTGTATCTGAAATAGTTTTTAATCGATAAAAAGATTGAGTTGCTACCACCACATTATTTCTGCTGAGCTGAACAGACCATTCACCAAACGGTCCATCGGTTGGATTTTTAATATACGACCAATAATAATAGTACCACCAGTTTTGTTGGATTGTAAGATCGAATTTAAACCATAAAATACCAGTAGGAGTGTACCAATCTAACACTAACGAGTCGTCAGTCCGCAAACCATATTGAAGGTTCCAAAAAGTAATGTTACTATCAGTATCTCTAATTGTATCTAATGTTGAAAGCCCTTCTTGCAAGGTATCTAAGTTTGGGACAAAATTTAATATGCCCGATTCCCAAACATTAAAAGTTGAATCAAACGCTATCGGGTTTTTCCAATAGGTGGAGTTATTTCCACAAGGACCTTTAAAAGGATCAATATAATAGAGTGAATCGTACCAAAGCTCAAAATGTAAATGTGGATCTGAACTGTTTCCGCTGCTTCCTATTTGGCCAATTACTTGTCCTGGAAAAACAGTATCGCCGACGGATACTTTTATCGAATTTGTTCTCAAATGCCCGTAATAGGTTTGTAGTTTTCCTGAGTGTGTAATTCCAATGTAGTTCCCTAAATGTTTCGAGGTGTCCGAGGTTTTTTCTCGATCAAATTCACCATCCTTTGTAAAGATTACGACACCTGTATCAACAGCTAAAACGTTGATACCACTGTCCATAGTAAAGAAATTTTTAATTACAAAATCAGTTCCTTGATGTCCATTATAAGATTTATTAAGGCAATGATTATCTCCTATAGATGCGCCAGATCCCCAGTCAACGTAATTTACAATTATGTATTCATTCCCATAACTACCTTCAATCGGATTTACAAACCGAGACTGAGAAAACCCAGCGAGGGTAAATAGCACCAGTTGCATTATTAGTGACGTATTACGTAGAAAAATCAAATTGAAAATTTAAGTGGTTAAATCATTAAATCTAATAAATAAAAAAATCTCAAAATTCTTACTAATGTAATGATTTTGAGACTTTTTAATGTTTGAAACGTACAAGCCCTATCATCACTATTAAGTCCTCAAGAGATTTTATACATTCAATTATTTATGTAATTCCTCATGCTCATCATGGGAGTGTAATAGCACATGCGCTTGACTTACATGTTTATCAGATCCATTAATTACAACCATGTAATGGCCTACCTCTAGGTGTTTTTCCAATTTTACAACTTGGTCTTGCTTAAACCCAACGGAAATTAGAAAAGAAGCAATACTTCCGCCAAACGCACCAACAGTAAGTCCACCAAGTAGACCAACAAACTTACCTGCAAGAAAAACAAACCCTAATCCTGGAACTGCAATCATACCAGCACCTGCAAGTACACCTAATACACCACCTGCAACCATTCCTAGTGGCACTGGAGACTTTTTTAATGATTTAACTGAGTTAACGTGAACGTGATCTTCAATTGTAGTACCAGTTCCTACAAGTGATATTTCCTTTTCGTCAATACCATGCAAAACCAAATGCGTAACTGCTTTTACAGCTACTTCGTGATCCTTAAATATTCCAACAGTTGCTTTCATGTTTATACTATTATGGTTTGTGTTTTAAGTTTCAAACTTACTTATTTCTGAATTTAAAGTCTTTATAAAAATACCAATTAATTTAGCTATAACGCTTTAATAAAAGTAGTGACTTCTTTAGTAAACGCTTCCCATTCATTATCCATAGGTGAGTGGCCGGATTTTTCAAAAATGACTATTTTCTTATTGGCAGAACTAATAGTGTTAAATGCATCATAGGCGAGGGCAGGAGGTACCACAAAATCATATTTCCCCCATAAAATAAGAGTTGGGATAGTTACTTTTTTTAATGCATTGGTTAGTGCAACTTCTTCTACTTCACTATACAAGAGACTACTCATTTGCATTCCAGTAACAGTGCTTGTCAATAAATTTGTCGGACCAAAGAGCAGTGAGTTTTTTACTCCACCTTCTTCACCAGCTTGAATAAAATTGTCTTCTAAGAGCCAGCCTTCTGCTTCACGGGCTTTTTTATTTATGTCACCTCCATTTTCATTGGTTATGTTGCTGGTGTCAATAGCATTAGCCCATATCAAAATTCCCTCCCAGTTCGAAGTATTATTTCCTAACGCAATTTGCGTTTTTGCTTCGCTTTTAAATTTTTCAATTGCAGCTTTATTTAACCTTGGTATATCATGAGCGCCATCTGCTTCAATCCAACCGTCTAGATTATATTGTAGGTCATCAGTCACCATATATTTAGCAGTTAAAGTACCGCCCCAAGAATGGCCTAAGGCAATAACTTTAGTGGCAGAACCGTATTTCAATTTTATTGTGTTTACAACTGCATTCATATCGAATACCATATTATCGACAGTAACTTCAGCTTTTTTATACGTGCCTTGACTCATTCCTTGTCCGCGCTGATCCCAATAGGCAACGCCATATTTTTTCTCAATTTCTTCAGAATATTTACCGGCTCTATATTCCAATCCGTTTCCACCTGGTCCTCCATGAACCAATAGTATTACTATACCAGAACCCACCCTTCCACGCAGATAAACCGGCATATCGGCTCCGGTACTTCGTACATATATTGTTTCTTCAATCTGCGTTAAATCAGTAGACTTTTTACAACCAAAAAAAGTGAAGATTACCATTCCGGTTATTAGGTAAAATAGCCTCATTTTATTATGGTTTTAACGGTAGTATTTTTGAGTCCAAAATTAGGTTGAAATCGAATTCCAAACTCTAAAATACCTTCAGGTAGCAGTCCCGCATTATGAGCTGTCAGTAAATTGGCGTTTAACTTTGAGTATAATGTAATTGGTTTTTCTTTAATAAATATTACGCCCCCACATCCTAAGGAAATACCTGTTGCAAAATAACCTCTAGATGTACCTTTTTTAGAGCCAGTTATATTTCCGGCAGAGTCTGCAAAATAGGTTTCTCCTTTATTAAATCTTCTAGAATATCCTATTGACAGAGCAACTTCGGTAAATAACAACCGATTATTATAACGTCTCCACCCCAATTCTGTGTTTAATTGCAAAACGGCCAAGGTCTTTGGATGAACATAAAACGTGAAATTAGGTTGAATGTATAACAGCTTTTGAGTGTGCTTAGTTTTTCGTTTTTTTACTTTATTTTCTTCAATTTTCAGTAAATTCCTATCCATCGCGAGTTTAATTCCTGGTTGGAATAATAGATTTCCATAATAGGATGCCGAAAGTGGAGAATAATCATTAAAAAGTACAGATGGTATGTTTGAACTATCTGTCTGCCCATTTAAAGTTAGCGCAGTACAAAACGAAATTAAGACAATAAAAAATCGCATTAAGTGCAGTTAAATGAACTAAACTCAGGAGCATAATACTGAACTGCTGAATTAAATTTACAAAGACGAATTTTGGCCAAAATTCCATACCAAAAATGCTTCTTTTTTGATTAAGAATTAGCATTCAAAAGATTGATCAAAACCAATTTTTTTAAAGTTGCAAATTCTGGTAATTTATGGCAATAGCTGCAATCAATAGGGGAGGATGTATTTGTTAAGCTGCTGAACTTAGTCATTTGATAACGATAACTGAAGTCTGAATTGTAAGTTCAGCTTACAATAAAAATACACATGAAGACAATAAAGTATATTTAATCACAGTTAATAGTTCCGAATTTAAACATTAACTATGAAAGCGATTATTTGTGTGGTAGTAACCATTTTTTTTACTTTTTCATCTATAGCTCAGGACTCGGTAAAGATCATTCCAGGATCGGATATAGGCTTAAGAGTTTCAGTTGGCTCTCAAAATCAAATTAGTTTTGATTATCGCAAATATTTAAAGAATGAATTGAAACTAGTTTTGGGTGTTGATTTTTTGAATTCGCCAAATTTTAGAGAAAATACGCAGATTATTAGTGCAAGTTCAAATTCTGTGATTTTTGAGCAGTTTTATGAAAATACTGCTGGATCAAACTTAAGAGTGGGAATTGAAAAGAGTTTGAAAAAATGGCCGAATTTGTATGGAGGGGTTCATCTTCTTGCAGGCTATCAGCAGAAAATTTCTCAATATTCGACGTATCAAGACACCCTTAATGAAAACGGGAATTGGGAAACGATATTTATTCAAGAGGAACCGTTCTCAGGTTTATCAAGCTATAAAAATCATTTTATTTCTACAGGAGCCAAGCTCGTCGCTGGTTGGGATGTTTCGATTAGTGAACGATTTATTTTTAATTTAAATGTCTCTCAAACCTTTGAAACGGTATTTCAAGTGGGGCCTTCTGATTTTGAACCAACTGGTAGTTATCCTGGAAGAATAATTTTTTTTAATGCCCACTCAAGTCTTGGGCTAGGTATACGCTATACATTGTAATTTTTGTTGAATGGTTTTCTTTCTTGGGCTTATAACGCCGAGATTCTAGTGCCAATTTTGTTTTTATTTTACCGCTTCCACTTACTAATCCTTCTTAGGCATTCGAAAGTAATAGTCCCGATCTGATTCGTAGATTTTTTTCGTGTTTAACTCCTTAAAAACTAGGTTCTAGTTCGCTTTTTTACTCCTTATTTTTTTTCAAAAAAACCATGTTTAATTGCTTCAATGAGGGAGGTACTTTTCATTGCTTTTATGTTTTATCCACTGATTGCATAGCCTATAGATAGCTCTACTTTAATCGATTTTTCTATTAATATTTCATCTATTTGGCCTACCTCTTTTCCTGTTCCAGGCAGAGCAGCTAAGGTTCCCTGGCTTCCAAAATAAGACACCTTAATTTTTGATTTTTAGCTTGGAAAATGAAATTTATTTTAAGAAGTTTATTTTTCCATTTTAACACAAGGTTAATTGGGGCAGTGATCTCTCGCACGTTATAAATTTTGAAAAGGCCGCAGCTATTGACGGATTTACTTTAGATGTTTCTAAGGATAGCTTTAGTTAATTTGAATCGGTAAAACTTAACCAGAAGGAATTGATAAGTCCTTTTTACAATAACCAACTGGTAACATTGAGTTAAGCACTTAGCGGAATTCAAATCCGTGATTTGTTGGATAAATAAAAACTATTTAACAAATGAAAATACGATTACTTTTTACCCTAGCATTTTTAAGTATAGGAGCTCAGCTCCTAGCACAACTAGGAACAGGCTCAATAGCCTTTGTAGGTTTTAATGCAGATGGCGACGATGATTTTGCCTTTGTAATATTCGATTCGATTCCGCCAAGTACCAATATTATATTCTGCGATTCGGAATGGGATGGCCAGCAATTGGGTAACGATGAAGGAGACTTTACTTGGAATTCTGGTGCCAATGGAATTTCACCAGGAACCATTGTTTCTGTGTTAAGTGTAAGCCAAACTATAAACCCTTCAATTGGAAACATTACCGTTAATAATGCAGGTGGTTTTTCTTCGGGAAGTGAAGCAATATTTGCTTTTCAAGGAACCTCTCCAAGAACAGTTTCTATTATGTTAGCAGCAATTTCGAATTCAGCTTCAGGATTTGGTACATTAAATAATACGGGACTAATCGCAGGACTTACTGCTATTGTTTTACCAGAAGGTGTCGATATTGCTGAATATAAGGGAGCGAGATCGGGCATTGATAAAAATGGATATCTAAAAGCGTTAAATGCTGCAAGCAACTGGGACACGCAAGATGGCTCAGGCGATCAGAGTATAGATCAGATAGTTCCAGATTTACCATGGAATAGCTCTGTATTTGCTTTTTCAGCAATTGATGTCACTGCTCCATTTATTCCAATGAGCGCACCATTGAGTCAAACTTCTACTAAAATCTATTTTTCGGAGGACGTTACAAACGGCTCTGCAACTAATGTTTCTAATTACAGCTTTTCTCCAGCGGTAAGTATTGACTCTGTAAAATACAGTTCGATAACAAACACTGCTATTGTTTATCACCAAGCATTTACTATTGGAAAGGCATATACGATTACGGTATCGAATATTAGCGATGCTGCTAATAACACTATGAGTCTAAGCTACATTTCAAATGCTTTTTATTACAATGAAACTGCGCCTACTTTGGTTATTTCTGAAATCATGTACAATGCGCCTTCGTCAATATCTGATGAATTGGAGTTTATTGAAATCTACAATTACGGAAAAAATTCAATTGAATTAGGTGGCTTGGAATTGAGTGATGAAGGTGGATTTAAATTCGCAATACCAGAAACTAGTTTAGCAGCAGGCGCAATCTTATTATTTGCAACTGATAAAGATTCTGCCGACAAATATTACGGTGTACCTTTTGTCGATTTACCGCCAGCATTCTCAAATGTGTTTGGAAATGGGGGAGAGTTACTTCAAATCAAAAACACCGCAGGAACAGTTATTTGTGATGTAGAATATGATGATGCTTCTCCATGGCCAACAAGCCCAGATGGATCTGGACCTTCCTTAGAATTATTGGACCCTACTATAAATATCAATGATGGTTTGAACTGGATAGCTGCAACCAACTTAGTTACAACAATAGGAGGTAGCCAAGTTTTGGCAACTCCAGGTTCTTTTTCTGCAGTCATTATTCCAGCGATCAATTTCGAAGAATCATACGCAAGAATCAATGAAAATGATGGAACCTTAGAACTGTCAGTGGTCTTGTCAAATGTTTACGACAGCGTTGTAACGGTTGATGTAGATGTTATTCCAAATATAGGAACTGCTTTGGTTGGTGCAGACTTCACGTTTGCAAAACAAACATTGACCTTCCCTGCTAAAACTGCTGCTTCAATCCAACTAACGATTCCTATCATTAATAATTCTTCACTAAAAAGCGATCGATTTTTTGGATTGGAATTATCGAACGCCACCAACGGCTTTATAGGTTCAGCAAAAGAGAGTCTTATTTATATTTTGGATACCGATTTTCAAGTTCCAGTGGCGAGCAATTCAATTGATGTAAGCTATATGAACAGCTATTTAGTAGATTCAACAGGTTCTGCTGAGATTATTAGCTACGATGCTGCTTCACAGCGCATGTTTGTGTTGAACTCAACGGCAATCAAGGTTGAAATTCTTGATTTTTCGGATCCTATGAATGTATCTTCTATTAGTTCGATAGATATGTCTACTGAAGGAACAGATGCGACTAGTGTTACTACAAAGAATGGAATAGTTGCGGCAACTGTGAACGTTGCAAACTTTGCAGATGGTAAGGTTATATTTATGGACCTTGACGGAAACAATAGAAAAGTAGTGACGGTCGGAAATTTACCAGATATGGTGACATTTACTCCTGATGGAAATTATGTTTTAATAGCAAACGAAGGACAACCAAACGACGATTACACAATTGACCCAGAAGGCAGCATTTCAATTATTGATGTTTCGGGAGGGTTATCAAGTATTGATCAGAGTAAAGTGACAATGCTTACTTTCAATTCTTTCGATAAAGACAGCGCAGCGCTAATTGCTCAAGGAATTAGAATATTTGGCCCAAATGCATCGGTTTCTCAAGATTTAGAGCCAGAATTTATCACTGTTTCTCATGATAGTAAAATGGCATGGGTAACCTTGCAAGAGAACAATGCTGTTGGTGTTATTGATTTAACGACAATGACAATCACTAAACTGATTCCATTAGGAACAAAAGATCACAGTCTTGTTGGTAACGCATTGGATGTTTCCGATAAATCAGACACTATCATTTTTGCCAATTATCCAATAAGAGGGATGTATATGCCAGATGCTATGGCGAACTATACAATGAATGGAAAAACCTATTTGGTAACTGCAAACGAAGGAGATTCCAGAGAATATGATACTTATGAAGAAGAGGTTAAGCTTACTGATGGTTCTTACAATTTAGACCCAACGGTATTCAAGAATTTCGATATTATGAAAATCTCTGAGGCGCTTGGTCGAATTAATATTACCAACGCAAGTGGTGATAAAAACAACGATGGATTATTTGAAGAAATTCATGTATTTGGTTCGCGATCTTTCAGTATTTGGGATGCAACAACGGGAATGATTTTATTTGATAGTGGAGATGATTTTGAACGAATTACTGCAAACGATCCTAAATACAAATCGCTGTTCAATGCAAGTAATTCGAACAACAAATACAAAAACAGAAGTGACAATAAAGGCCCAGAACCAGAGGGTATTACAATAGGTAAGGTGGGGGAGAAAGTGTTCGTCTTTATTACGTTGGAAAGAGCAGGCGGATTGATGGTTTACGACATAACAGACCCTGCTAATGCTATGTTTGTGAATTACATAAACAATAGAGATTTAGGTGCTGATGAAGGCGGCGACTTGGGGCCAGAAGGTATTATTTACCTTTCTGGAAATGAAAGTCCAATCGATACAGGTCTGGTAATTATGGCAAATGAAGTGAGTGCAACAATTAGCATCTTCAAAGTAGCTAATGATGTTAAAGTTGAAGAACCAATTGATACAACAGATAAGGAAGTAAGTGTTGTAGAAGTTCAAAATACGAATGACTTTAGAGTTTATCCAAATCCAGTTTCAAACGACAAAGTTTACTTCAATATGCCTGCGGCCATATCTGTTTTTAATATCTCCGGAGTATTGATTGAGGAACAGAATGAAGCAGCCTCTTTAGATGTTTCCAACTATGATAAAGGAACCTATATTCTCAAAACACAGGAAGGAAAAATCACAAGAATAGTTATTCAGTAATTTTAGATTCTAACTAGTTTTAAAGGCCACTTCGAGCAATCGAGGTGGCTTTTTGATTTTAATAATAGCTTAAGCAAGCACTTTTTTGAACCTCAAAAAGAGGTCACCTATTATCAAAAGCCCAAAAACATATAGTAAACTAAACATCAAATTGATAGTTGCTTTTAAATCGGGAATAGAGCTTAGAGTAAAATTATGATTATTCCAAATAGAATGGTTGTGTTCCTTAATCCCGAATAATAGAGGAAATAATCCAATACTGCAAAAAACTGCTACAACAATCCACCATATTTTAGTTGAAATTAGGGGTTCAATGACTGGCTTAGTTTCAACCAATTTATTCAATTGTTGCATAACATTAGCTGTAAAATCAGGAGAAGGCGTAAGGCTATTTTCGAAATTTTCTTTTAAGTTATTATTATAAATGTCTTGTCTCATTTTTATGATTTTATAAAACTTTCAATTTCATTTTTCATCAATGCCGTTAAAATCCCATTCAGCTGTTTTCGAATCCGCATCAATTTTACTTTGATATTAGAATGAGAAAATAAGGTCACTTTTTCAATCTCCTCAATACTCAATTCTTGCATATAGTGCATTGAAATCAAGTTTCTGTCGATGGGTTTTAAATAGGCAATTGCTTGGTTTAAGTATTCCTTTTTTTCTGCTTTGTGTATGTTATCTAACACAGAGTCGTCATCACTCGCAATAGAAATCAAATCAATGCTTGAATTGAGTTGTTTTCTTTTTCTTAGATGGTCGACAGCGCAGAAATAGGCAATCTTATATATCCAAGTAGAAAACTTTGAGTCACCTCTAAATTTCTTAATCTGATGAAACGCTTTTATAAAAGCATCTTGAGCAACCTCTTCAGCGTCCTCCTGGTTTTTTACCATTCTCAAAACAATTGAATAAACCAAGTTTTTGTTTTGGTCTACCAATTCGGAGAAAGCTGATGAATCACCTTCTTGAACTTTTTTAATAAGTGTACATTCAGACATTCAGTCAGATTAAGAATTTAACTCTTTATCTTTTGGCTCTGGATTTAAAAAGTAGAAAATGAGTAGTGCTAATCCCCCAAAAAGTACAGCGCTAAGAATTCCTCTCATATTTGAGCCTCCGCCTAAGAACTCCAGAGTTCTGCCAACAAAATAACCTATTGGTATAAAGAAGAGCAAGAGACCCTTTTTGAGATTACCCTTGCTCTCTTCTTTCTTTTCATTCGGATTCAAACCCGCCTCAATCATGGCTAAGTTTTTCCGATTTTCTGCTGTTACACTAACGTAAACTATTCCAAAAACCATTGCCATGCCTGCTAATGGTATTAATAATTCTACTGCTTGATACATAATTTAAATATTTGCGTTCACAACGTTAGTCGTAAACCAAATAGAAGTGGTTACAAAAAAACGGTTTTTTTATTTATCATCTAGTATCTCAATAGATATGCGTCTATTTTGTAACCAATTTTCGTCAGTATCATTTTTAAAAAGCGCGGCCGTTTCACCGTAACCTTTTGATTTGAGTTGTTTCGTTAAAACGCCTTTTTCTATTAGCAGTAATCTGATTTTTGCCCCCCTTGCTTTAGACAATTCAATATTTGATTCATGATCACCCACATTATCAGTGTGCTCGCGAATTTCAAGTTTAATGCTAGGGTATTTTTTGAGAAATTCAACTGTAATTAAAGACAATGTATTGGCCAATGTACAGAAAGTACAATACTCCAATGATTTTGTTTACATAAATACACATGGAATTCCGGCATACCCGACCGGACCTTTTTTAGATAGAAATCCGTCATTAGCATCCGATCAAGATGCTATATTCAAAATTCCATTGAATCCTGCTAAAAATACTGGTACACCTACGGCGTCAACCGCAGGAAATATTGGTGTATTTGTAAATGGAGTTGCCCTTTTCGATTACAGAGATGGAGTTTCTTATAGTTTAAGTGCCGCAAAAGATCAAGGCGGACCAAGTGGCGGACGAGGTGACGGTGTTTGGAACCGGGATGCTGTACCAGCAGAAATGGATGGGTTTGATTGTTCAAAAGGTCACCCGGCTATGGGAAATTACCATCACCATCAAAACCCTTCTGCCTTTAAATTAGATCAAAAGGTAATTTCTACGATTTGTAATCTATATGATGCGGATGGACTTTATTCAATTGATTCTACCAAACATTCGCCTTTAATTGGGTTTGCTTATGACGGATTCCCTATTTACGGAGCATACGGTTATGCCAATACAGATGGAAAAGGAGGAATAGCTCGAATTAATTCATCCTATAAGTTAAGAAGCATTACTGCAAGAACTCATTATGCAGATGGAAGTGATGTTACTGACGGTCCTGCTGTTAGTACCAGTTTCCCACTTGGTCATTATCGAGAAGATTATGAATACAAATCTACCAATGGACATTTGGATGAGCACAATGGAAGATTTTGTGTTACACCAGAATATCCTAAAGGAATTTACGCTTATTTCTGCACAGTGGATGAAAATTGGAATTCTGCTTATCCTTATGCGGTAGGACCAACTTTTTATGGAAACTGGGCGCGTAGAACGGTTACTACAATTACAGAAACGGTAGAAACCTATTCAAAAGACACAACAACTTCATTAAACTACCAAGGAATTGAGCTAAAAACAAACTTCAGTATTTTCCCAAACCCTGCTCAGGATTTTGTAGCGGTTCAAGCTAGCGGGTTAGTTGAGAACAACATAGAATTAGAATTGGTTACGTTAAAAGGAGAAGTGGTTCGATCTTCTACCCTTAAACAAGGAAGTACTATATGGTATATTGATACTAAAACACTTTACAATGGACATTACCTACTTCGTATTGTTCAAGGTCAAGATATTAGTATCAAGAAAGTAATTATTCAAAAATAGTTGCAAAAATTAATTGAATATTTAAAAGCCCCATTTGGGGCTTTTTTTTATACCGTTTTTTTTAACCTTTGACCAAATTCAGCTATTCCAAAACTGCAATAAGTACATTAGCATTCAATCGATCTTTGTACATTGGGATTACATGAGAAAGACCGTATAACCCCCTCTGTGTTGACCACAAAAACGAAAGGAATTGCTAAGTAGCTTTTGTTTTCATTGGAACTATAATTGAGTAACATTTCATTGTTTCCCTCAGGAGCCGAAAATGCTATTCCCATGGCCTTCGAAAAATCATCTTCCTCATTGGGATAAATTTGATAATTCCAATCCGTTTTTTGACATTGATTCTCTGGCTTGTGGAGCGGCATCTGGACTAATTGCAATTAACTGATAACTGAATGCTTGAATGTCTTTTATTCGCATCCCAATTTCGGCTAAATGACGATTGAAAAATGGACGCCAACCTCCACGATAAACTATAATTATTTTGGGCTTAGCGGCCCAAGAATCCAATAGGTTAATGGACTCTCCCAAAGTGTTTTTGACATTAACTGGAGAAATATCCTCCCCTATTAAGGTGGGGTAAATGTCAGTTGGTGAACTTGGAAACTACGCAAAACTCGTGTTGAATAGTAAAACTATAATTGTAAAACAGAGAACGTGTTTTATTCAATTTGAATTGCAAGTTTAGCATTTATACCTATTGTTGTAGAAATGTGGAATGACCGTTAGGGTTAACTATAGGTATAGGCAAACTTCCACAATGGGCCAAAATCTTTTAAAAACTCTTCAAAAGAGATTTCGCCGTCTCCATCAGTATCGTATTTCTTTAGATAGGTTTTTGCTTCATTTCGTGGTAATCCATATTCTAAAAGGAGTAATTCCAATTCAATGCAGTCTAGATGTCCACTATTATCCATATCTAATTCATTAAAAACCAATCTCGCTTTCTCTTCATCAGAATGTTCTTCATCTTTTGAAAGGCTTTTTATTGATCTAATTGACACGCCAGAATACTTTACAATTTCATAAAAATCATCAAATGAAATGTCCTTACCCATATGCTTTTCAAGAGATTGTCTAGCTCCAGAAGTCATTCCCCAAGTTTTTAGAAAAACATCCATTTCTTCTGGCTCCAAAACTCCGTTCTTGTTATCATCTAGTTTATTGAAAATTGCTTTTGCCGTAGTTTCATCGATAGCAGCCAAGTTTACATCTACGCCTATATTTTCACGAAGCCACTTATTTTTTAATTCTGGATCAACTAATTTTTCTCGATCATGCTCCTTCCACATAAAGCTTTTCATTTCGGTCCAAGTAAAACCAAATACAAGTTTCATTGCAATGTAACTTACCGCAATAAAAATAACGAAAAATACAGCAGTAGCAGGGCCTAACAACGCAGGACCTACGAATAAACCAGCTAAAAGTACACCTAAAGAATAGTGATACCCCTTAAATAGGTTCACCTTTTCACAACCTACCATTATGATCCTAACATAAGCATAAATATTTAAGGTTAAATAAGTATTCATGATCCAGAAAAAAGAAGTTGGTTCATTCAAAATTCTATAACCCACATATAAATGCAAAGCCCCTGCAAAGATGTAACTAGGAATCATAATTCCTTTTGCACCAAAGACGGTTGGGGTTTGATTTAAAGCAGTTAAAGCATGTAGGATAGCCAAAACCCCAAATATTATCCCTCCTACTTCACTTTGGTAAAACAAACATATTGATCCTGCTAAAACCTCGGTAATTCCAAAGAATGCATGCAATCGAATATTTACTCTTCGTTTTTTTACTAATAAAAATTTAGGATGTGGGGGCGTTGTCATATGATGGTAGACAATTCCAAAATTCGCTAAAAACCCAATGAAGGCAATTACCCACCGCTGCATTTCAAGTTTATCAGAAGCATATTCTACAATACCAATGTGACTTAAATATATTGCGAGAATGATCAAAAGACCATATAAAACAATAGACCTAGGATTATAAGAATATAATTTATCTGTAATGTCCATGAGTGTCATTTTTT
>CESE01004876.1_pt1 | contig 14016 bp, 10 predicted proteins | sample 350271 | NCBI WGS metagenome assembly CESE01 (sample SAMEA2621536, study PRJEB7988) | marine metagenome | isolation source: saline water (ENVO:00002010), including | reverse complement strand
AGAGATTGATATAAAAATACGAGCCACATATTAATTCCTAAAACTGCAACTCCAATAAGAGTAAAAACAAACCTAACTACACTTTCAAAAGGATGATGTCTATTCCCAGTTGTAGTATCTACGTTATGGTCAGAGTGATGAACCAAGTGAATTTTCCATAAGAATTTAACCCTATGCTGAACATAATGCGGTAAATAAGCTCCAATTAAATCTAGTAAAAAAACACTTAAAATTATATTTAGAAAAAGAGGGATTTCAAAAAAATTTAAAATACCAAAATCATTAGCAGTAACCCAATCGGCCGAGTTTAGTAACAAAAAAGCAAGAGAAAAATTTATAAGGATTGTAGTGAAAGTAAAAAAGAAATTAGTGGAAGCATGCTTTAGTTTCTTATAATTAAAATTAAATAATGGAATTATAGATTCTACAGACCAAAAAAAAGTAATCCCACCAACAAGAATAATAGCTCTTTGTAAGGAAGTTATATTTTCGAAAAAATCAATAAAGTCTAACATAATTAATTAATTTTTGACAATTTATAAAAAAAATCAATTTAAATTTGGATAAAATATTATAAAATGTCTAAAACTCTTTCAAATATGGTTCCAATTGGATTTAGTGCTCCCTCTTTTGAACTGTATGACACTGACTCTAAAAAAATATTGAAATCAGATAATCTTTTTGGTAAAAAATGTACTCTTCTAATGTTTATATGCAATCATTGTCCATTTGTAATTCACGTAAATAAAGAAATTGTAAAAATGGCAAATGAATTTCAAGACAAAGGGATTTCATTCATTGCCATCTCAAGTAATGATGCAAAAAATTATCCTGCAGATAGCCCTAATAAAATGAGTGAGACAGGAATTCAAGAAAAATATACTTTTCCATATCTATATGATGAAACACAACAAGTTGCTAAAAGTTATGACGCAGCTTGTACACCAGATTTTTATATTTTTGATGCGAATAAAAAACTAATTTACAGAGGACAACTAGACAATTCAAGACCTGGTAACAACATACCATTATCAGGCTCTGACATTAGAACAGTTTTTAAATGTGTTTTGGAATCTAAAGAAATCACAATTAATCAGAAACCTAGTATAGGCTGCAATATTAAATGGCTTAGTTAAAGTAACTCTACTTCAAAAACAAGAGTAGCGTTTGGAGGAATCACCCCTCCTGCTCCACTTTCGCCATAAGCTAAATGTGAAGGAATAACAAACCTTGCCTTATCTCCTTTATTTAAAAGCATAAGACCTTCATCCCAACCTGGTATAACTTGTCCTATACCAATTTTAAATTCTATTGGTTCGTTTCTTTTATATGATGAGTCAAAAACAGTTTTATCAAGTAGTTGACCTTTATAATGAACTTTCACCATATCACCTTTGTTTGGAGAGACTCCATCACCTTTAGACAAAATAGTATATCTTAAACCTGAATCAGTTTCTGAGTATCCTTTAGATATTTCTTCAATAATTTGTTTGTTTTTTTCTATTAAGTCAGTAAGATCATTATCTTTTTTTGATTTAAATTCAGTGAAACTCAATGAAGCATCCCAAGAATCTGCTTCATCTCCGATTCTAATTATTTCAATTGAATTAATTATATCATCCTCTTTAATGTCATTAACTACGTTTTGACCTTCAATAACTTCTCCAAATACAGTGTGTTTATTATCTAGCCATTCTGTTGGAATATGAGTTATAAAAAACTGACTTCCATTTGTAGCTTTTCCAGAATTTGCCATTGAAAGAATACCTGGCTTGTCATGTTTTAGATCAGGATGAAATTCATCATCAAACTTATAGCCAGGATCACCTGTTCCTGTTCCCTGTGGACATCCTGTTTGAATCATAAATTCAGGAATCACTCTATGAAACTTAATTCCGTCATAAAATGGTTCGTTTTTTGACTTAAAGGAATTATCAATTTTTCCTTCAGATAATCCAACAAAATTGGCAACAGTACCTGGCGTTTTTTTATAATGAAGTGTCAATAAAATATCACCTTGATTTGTTTTTATTTTTGCGTAAATACCTTCTTTCATTTAGCTATAATTAATTTAAAGGGCGCAAGTTAAACTAAAGCTAGGAGATTAAAAAAATAAATTTATAAGTTTTGAATATTAGTTAGAGATCTCATTTATGAATTTTATTCTATACAATTTTAAATCTAATTCTTCATAATCTCCGTCAAACTCATCAATTGCTAAATTGATATCATCAGATTCGGAATCAATAAAATAATCATATAACTCTTCTTGTTGATCTTCATCAAAAATCTCATCAATCATGTAAGCAATATTCAACTTAGTACCTGAAAACACTATAGTCTCAAGTTCTTTAATTAATTCTGATAATTCAATTCCTTTTGAATCAGCAATATCAATAGGTTGAATTTTTCTATCTATACTTTGAATTATAAATAGCTTCAAAGCAGAATTAGATCCTGTTGTTTTAATTATTAAATCTTCTGGTCTTATTATGTCATTTTCTTTAACATAATCATTAATTAAAATAACGAAAGACTGACCAAATTTAGAAGCTTTTCCTTCACCTACTCCGTTAATATTTTTTAATTCATCTATTGAAATTGGATATTTAAAAGCCATTTCTTCAATAGATGATTCTTGAAAAATAGCATACGGAGGAATACCTTTAGATTTAGCTATTGTTTTTCTTTCAGAAATTAAAATTGAAAACAAAACCTTATCAAAAACATTTTTTTGAATTATTTGCTTTTGGGTATTCAGCCTTTCTTCTTCTAAATATTTATGATTTTCTGTAATATAAAAATCAAAAGGTTCTAATAAATAATTTCTTGAATTTTTATTTGTTTTAATAACACCATAAGACTCAACTAATTTTTCAATTAGTCTTTCCACATGCATATATCTTATCAATGAATGCCAAAAAACTTTATCGAATTGTTTTCCCGAACCAAAAAAATCGTTTTTACTAACATTGTGAGATCTTAATAAATTTGTTTCTTCTCCTACAAGATAACCAACTAATTCTTTAATTCTATATTGCTGCTTTGTTTTTTCAATCAATTCTAAAACTATTTTAACTTGTTGATTGACCTTAATTTTAGGCTTAGGATTTTTCATGTTATCATCCATCAAAGCTCCTTCCCCATTAATTTCATCAAAATCTTCCCCAAAATAGTTTAAAATAAATTTTCTTCTAGACATTGAAGTTTCCGCATAAGCTGCTATTTCATCTAATAAAGAATAGCTCTGCTCTTGCTCAGCTAGAGCTTTTCCTGACATGAATTTTTCTAACTTCTTAATGTCTTTAAAAGAATAAAAAGCCAGGCAATGACCCTCTCCACCATCTCTTCCTGCTCTTCCAGTTTCTTGATAATAACTTTCTAAACTTTTTGGAATATCATGATGAATTACAAATCTCACGTCGGGCTTATCAATCCCCATTCCAAATGCAATTGTGGCTACAATTACATCACATTCTTCCATTAAAAACATATCTTGATTTTTAACTCTAGTTTTAGATTCGAGTCCAGCGTGATAAGGAAGAGCATTTATACCATTAACCTGTAGTGTTTGGGAAAGTTCATTTACGTTTTTTCTTGATAAACAATAGACAATTCCTGATTTACCATCTCTATTTTTAATAAATGATATAATATTCTTATTTACACTAGAAGTTTTATTTCTAATTTCATAAAAAAGATTAGGTCTATTAAAAGAAGATTTGAAAAGCTCAGCCCCATTGATGTTCAAGTTTTTTATTATATCTTCTTGAACTTTAGGTGTTGCTGTTGCTGTTAGGGCTATTATAGGAATATTGCTCTTTATTTTATTTAAAATTGAATTTAAGTTTCTGTATTCTGGTCTAAAATCATGTCCCCATTCAGAAATACAATGAGCTTCATCCACGGCTAAAAAAGAAATGTCTGATTTACTTAAAAAATCAATATATTCTTGTTTAGCTAAAGATTCTGGTGCGACATATAAAAGTTTTGTAATTCCATTTGAAATATCAGTTTTAACATTTTGAATTTCCGTATTATTTAGTGAAGAATTTAAAACATGTGCAATACCTTCATTTGAGGAGATTCCTCTAATAACATCAACTTGATTTTTCATTAAAGCAATTAATGGAGAAACCACCAATGCTGTCCCTTTAGATAATAACGCTGGTAATTGAAAGCATAATGATTTTCCAGCTCCCGTTGGCATTATAACCATAACACTCTTCCTCTGTAAAACTGAATTTATTATTTGCTCCTGTTCTCCTTTAAAGCTTGAAAAACCAAATAAAGTTTTTAATTCTTTTTTTAAATTCAATTCTAAACCCATGTTTTGATTATCAAGGTATTTTGTACATTTGTTACATACAAGATAAGACTAAAACATTATTTAAAAAACTATTTTGAATTCAAATTTCAACATATTAAAAACAGCTCAAGAAAGCATCAAAAATCAGGGTGAAGCAATTTTAAACTTATCAAATTTTATTGACTCTAGTTTTGAAAATTCAGTTAAAGCTATTCATGATATAAATGGTAGAGTTATTGTCACAGGTGTTGGAAAAAGTGCGCTTATTGGTAAAAAAATTGTTGCGACATTTAATTCTACTGGAACTCCAGCAATTTTTATGCATGCTGCTGAAGCTGTACATGGAGATTTAGGAATTGTGCAAAATAATGATATTGTGATTTTAATTTCTAAAAGCGGAAATACATCTGAAATTAAAACACTAGTGCCATTTTTAAAAAAAATTAAAGTCATATTAATTGCCATTTCATCAGAAAAAAATTCTTTTCTAGGATCAAATTCTGATTTCTTTTTAAAAAGTTTTATTAAAAAAGAGGCTTGTCCAAATAATTTAGCTCCTACTACAAGTACTACTGCCCAATTAGTTATCGGAGATGCTTTAGCAATATGTTTGTCTGAACTAAATGGGTTCAAAAAAAATGATTTCGCTAGATATCATCCTGGAGGATCCTTAGGAAAGGAACTACATCTAAAAGTTAAAGAAATTATTTTAAAAAACAAAAAACCAAGTGTAGAAGAAACTGACAACCTTACTACTATCATCAATGAAATATCAAATAAAATGCTTGGTGCAACTGCAATTACCAAAAATAATAAAGCTGTAGGGATAATTACTGATGGTGATTTGAGACGTTTTTTATCTTCAGGCAAAGAAATGAATTCAATTTCTGCAAAATATTTTATGTCAAAAATTCCTAAAACTGTTAATTCTGAAACACTAGCATCAGAAGCATTATTAATGATGAACAAAAATAAAATTACTCAATTGATTGTTCAGGATAACAATAATTATATTGGGATTATTCACTTACACAATATACTTAATGAAGGACTATCTTAATGGAAAAAACTAAAGTTGATGAAATGTCATTCCTGGATCATCTTGAGGACCTAAGATGGCACTTAATAAGATCTGTTTTTGCAATTCTTATTGCTGGATCTATAGCTTTCTTAGCTAAAGACTTTATTTTTGACAAAATTCTATTTGGACCAAAAAACATCGACTTCTTCACATATGACATGTTGTGCACCCTCTCCAATAAACTTGGCCTAGATGATAGTTTTTGTATAAGCGAAATGCCTTTCAGAATTCAAAGCAGAACAATGTCAGGGCAGTTTTCGGCTCACATATGGATGTCAATAACTGCTGGGTTTATAATCTCATTTCCATATGTTATATATCAGTTCTGGAGTTTTATTAGTCCAGGCTTACATGATAATGAAAAAAATAATGCAAAAGGTTTTATTTTAGTTTCGTCAATTTTATTTTTTATTGGGGTTCTTTTTGGGTATTATATTGTTACTCCACTTTCAATAAATTTCTTAGGATCCTACAGCGTAAGTAATGAGATTTTTAATGACTTTGATCTAGATAGTTACGTTGGATTAATAAGAGCCTCTGTCTTAGCTTCTGGACTTATTTTTGAGTTACCAATAATAATATATTTCTTGACAAAAATAGGGTTAGTAACTCCAGAAATAATGAAAAAATATAGGAAAATTGCTCTTGTTATTGTTTTAGTATTATCGGCTGTCATAACCCCTCCTGATATCGCTAGTCAAATAATAGTAGCAATTCCGATTATAATACTATATCAAATAAGTATATATATTTCTAAGTTTGTTTTAAGGAAAGAAAAAGAAGGAATAAGTAATTAGATTATTAAGATGAAACTAAAAGCTAATAAAATATTTAAATCGTATAAAGGAAGAAAAGTAGTCAATGAAATCACTATTGAAGTTAATCAAGGTGAAATAGTTGGTCTACTTGGACCTAACGGAGCTGGAAAAACTACTTCCTTCTACATGATTGTTGGATTAATCAAGCCTGACGGTGGAGTTATTTCATTAGAAAATGAAGACATCTCATCGTTACCCATGTACTCTAGAGCACAAAAAGGAATTGGCTATTTAGCTCAAGAAGCTTCTGTTTTTAGAAAACTTTCTGTTGAAGACAATATAATGGCTGTATTAGAACTTACATCTTTATCAAAACGAGATCGAACGACTAAGATGAATTCTTTAATTGATGAGTTTAGTTTAGGTAAAATTAGAAAAAATAGAGGAGATTTATTGTCTGGAGGTGAAAGACGTAGAACAGAAATCGCAAGGGCTTTAGCAACTGATCCAAAGTTTGTGCTTTTAGATGAACCTTTTGCAGGGGTGGATCCAATAGCAGTTGAAGATATTCAAAAAATAATCTCACATTTAAAAAGTAAAAATATAGGTATTTTAATCACCGATCATAATGTTCAAGAAACATTAGCCATCACTGACAGAACTTATCTTATGTTTGAAGGTAATATTCTAAAAGATGGGGTGCCTGAAGATTTAGCAAAAGATGAAATGGTAAGAAAATTATACTTAGGTCAAAACTTTGAGTTCAGAAAAAAAAATTTAAAATTTAATTCTGAATAAATTAAAAAGTAAATAAAGAATTATTGTTAATGGAAAAGCTGCAATTTTAAAAAAGACAAACAATAACAAACTCAAAGAAACAAATATAAAAACCAAACGATTATCATTGAATTTTAAATTTTTCAATTTAAAAGAAAACATTTTCATATTACAAATTAACAAGTATGAAGAAACTATTACAATAGAAATTAGAAAATAAGTATTTTCTAAATAGTAAGTTTTATTAAACTGCTCAAATAAAAAAGGAATGAATACTATTAAAATAGCATTTGCTGGAGTAGGCAGCCCAATAAAACTTGATTGATCTGAACTAATATTAAATTTTGCTAATCTGTACGAGGAAGCTATTGTAATTAAAAATCCGAAGTACGGTAAATAGCTGATAAAATTAGATGTGTTATCTAAAACTAGTTCTGATTTCTGAATCAACAAAAACATTACAACTGAGGATGTCATTCCAAAAGAAACCAAATCAGAAAGTGAATCTAATTGCACACCTAAAGTTGAATTCACTTTTAAAAGTCTAGCAAAAAACCCATCTAAAAAATCACATATAAGTCCAAGAACTACAAATAACAAAAGATATTCTAAATTACCAGAAAGCCCTAAAACAACTGCAACACAACCAAAAAAAAGGTTTAATAAAGTAAAAGCATTAGGAATAAAAGAAAATGATTTCATTTTTTAAAATTAGTAATTTAAAAGAACTTAGTTTATTACGGTTTAATAATTACTGATTAATTTTTGAATTTAGTAACTTGCTAATGAAAATATCAATAAATTTTTGAATAAAAAATATCTTTTATACAGCATCTTATCTGGTCTTCTTTTAGGATTTTCTTGGCCTGTTAATGGAATAGTTTTTTTAATCTTTATAGCTTTTGTTCCTCTTTTAACAATTGAAAACAAGTTAAGACACAAATCAATTAAAAAAATATTTACTTACAGTTTCTTGTCTTTTTTTATTTGGAATACTATCACCTGTTGGTGGATAATTTATTCCACAGTTTTTGGGATGATATTTGCCATTTTACTTTATTCGCTGTTAATGGCTTTAGTGTTCTCCTCTTACAGTTTAATTTCAAAAAAAATTGGAAACAAACTAGGCTATATTTATTTTATTTCATCGTGGATTGTTTTTGAAAAATTTAATTTAACATGGGATTTTTCATGGCCATCGTTAGTATTGGGCAATGTTTTTTCAGAATCTCATTATTTAATTCAATGGTTTGAATATACAGGCTCATTTGGAGGTACATTATGGGTGCTTATTGTTAATTTGCTTTTTTATAAAGCTTACAGTAATTATATTTTAAAGAAAAATAACTATTTAAAAACATTTTCTATTTCTTTATTAAACATATCAATTCCTATAATTATTTCTCTTATCATTTACAATACCCAAACTAAAAGTGATAATTCAATAAATATATCTATTATTCAACCCAACATAGACCCGTATAATGAAAAGTATGGTAAAACTAATTTTAATATTCTAAAGGAATTTAAACAAATCACTAGTAATAGCGTTTTTAATAATAAAATAATTTTTACACCAGAAACATACTTTTCAGAAAGTCCAGGTTATTCAATGACTGATTTTTTTGAAACTCCTTTTTACAAAGATTTAAATTCATATTTAAATAGTAAAAATTCACAATTAATAAGTGGTATTCAATTTTATAAAATTTACAATTCAAAACTAACCAAAACCAATAGTTCAAATTACATTAAAGATAGTGTCTGGCTTGATATCTATAACAGCAGCTTTATAAACTCCACTCAAAAACAAGTCTACCATAAATCTAAATTGGTTGTAGGAGTAGAAAACCTTCCATATAAACAAATTCTAGAACCTATTTTAGGGAATTTACTTTTGGACTTTGGCGGAACCATTATGTCAAGAGCTACTCAAACAAACAGAACCGTTTTTACAACAAATAATAATAATAAGATTGCACCAATAATTTGTTATGAATCAATGTATGGTGAATACATAAATGAATATGTAAGAAATGGAGCTCAATTTCTAGCAATTATTACCAATGATGGTTGGTGGAATAATTCGCCCGGGCATAAACAACTCTTAAGTTATTCTAAAATACGAGCAATCGAATCCAGAAGAGATATAGCTCGATGTGCAAATACGGGAATATCTGCTGTGATTAATAAAAGAGGAGATGTATTAGAAACTATTGGTTATAATGAAAGTGGAGTAATAAATAGCTCTATTAATTTATCCAATCAAATTACATTTTATGTTAAGTATGGAGATTATATTTACAGAATAGCACTTTTTTTCTTTTTAATTATAGTCTTATTTTATTTTACAAAAAAAAAATAACATTAAATTTTTCTTTAAAACATTGCATGAGTCAATTAAAAATTTATTTTTGCAAATATTAAATTTTTTATATTATGTATTGGACACTAGAATTAGCTTCGTATTTAAGTGATGCACCTTGGCCAGCAAATAAAGATGAATTAATTGATTTTTCTATAAGAACAGGTGCTCCGTTAGAGGTTATAGAAAATTTACAAGAAATTGAAGAAGAAGAAGAAGAAACTTATGAGTCAATTTTAGAAATTTGGCCTGATTATCCAACAGATGAAGATTATCTTTGGAACGAAGATGAATATTAGGTCTTTTAAAAACTTCATTAAAGTCTCTTTTGAGGCTTTTTTTTTGCTTAAATTTGATTAAAATATAATATACTAATGAGCTTAATAAACTCTATACTTAATGTTTTTGTTGGTAATAAATCAAAAAAAGATTTAAAAGAGGTTGAAGGAATAGTAGAAGAAATTTTGAGTTTTGACATTAAAATCTCTTCATTAAACCACAATGAACTTAGAAATAAAACTATTGAGTTCAAGGAAAGGATTCAGTCTGTTAAAGCACCCTTTAATCAACAAATTTCTCTTATAAAAGAAAAAATAGATTCTTCTTCAAGTATTGATGAAAAAGATGAGTTATTTCAGGAAATTGATTTAATTACTGAGCAATCAAATTTGAAGGTAGAAGAAAAGTTAAACGAAATACTTCCTGAAGCTTTTGCAGTTGTAAAAGAAACTGCAAAAAGATTTAAAGAAAATTCTCAAATAAAAGTAATTGCTACAACCTTTGACATGAATCTTTCCTCTGAAAAAACATACGTCAAAGTTGAGGGTAGTAATGCAGTTTGGTTTAACAAGTGGAATGCTGCAGGAAAAGAAGTAATATGGGATATGATTCATTATGACGTTCAACTTATTGGCGGAATAGCTCTTCATAGAGGGAAGATAGCAGAGATGCATACAGGTGAGGGTAAAACATTAGTTGCAACACTTCCCGTGTATCTAAACGCATTAACTGGAAACGGAGTTCACCTTGTTACTGTTAATGATTATCTAGCAAAAAGAGATAGCGCTTGGATGGCTCCAATATTTGAATTTCATGGTCTTAGTATTGACTGTATTGATCATTACAATCCTAACTCTGAGGGAAGAAAAAAAGCATATAATTCAGACATTACTTATGGAACAAATAATGAGTTTGGTTTTGATTATTTAAGAGACAATATGGCTCATTCATCTTCAGATTTAGTACAAAACAAACATTCATACGCAATTGTAGATGAAGTTGATTCAGTGTTGATTGATGATGCTAGAACGCCATTAATTATTTCTGGACCCGTTCCAAAAGGAGATGTTCACGAATTTGATGAGTTAAAACCAAAAGTTCATTCAATAGTTCAAAAACAAAAACAACTATTAATTCAAGTTCTAGCAAAAGCAAAAAAATTAATCAGTGAAGGGAATCCCGAAGAAGGAGGGTTTCATCTATTTCAGGTTTTTAGAGGTCTTCCAAAAACTTCCGCATTAATAAAATATTTAAGTGAAGAAGGAGTTAAGCAATTACTCCAGAAAACTGAAAATTTTTATATGCAAGACAATAATCGAGAAATGCCAAAAGTGGATTCTGATTTATATTTTGTAATAGATGAAAAAAATAATCAAATAGAATTGACAGATAAAGGAATTGACGATATTTCTAACGATAAAGATAATTCACATTTTTTTGTATTGCCAAATCTTTCAATCGAACTAGCTGAAATTGAGAGTAAAAAACTAGACGTTAGTATAGAAGTTGAAGAAAAAGAAAAAATTTATAATGAATTTGCGATTAAAAGTGAAAGAATACACACTCTTAATCAATTACTAAAAGCTTATACCCTGTTTGAAAAAGACACTGAATATGTCCTAATGGACAACAAAGTTAAAATAGTAGATGAACAAACCGGAAGAATAATGGATGGAAGAAGATATTCTGACGGTCTTCATCAAGCTATTGAAGCAAAAGAAAATGTAAAAATTGAAGATGCTACTCAAACATTTGCTTCTGTTACACTTCAAAACTACTTCAGAATGTATAAAAAACTTTCTGGAATGACAGGAACTGCTATAACTGAAGCTGGAGAATTTTGGGATATTTACAAATTAGATGTAGTTGAAATTCCAACAAATAGACCTATCACTAGAGAAGACAACAATGATTTAATATACAAAACAAAAAGAGAAAAATACAATGCGGTTATTGAAGATGTTACCAAAGTTGCTAATGCAGGTCGTCCAGTTTTAATAGGAACTACATCAGTTGAAATTTCAGAACTATTAGCAAAAATGCTTTCAATAAAACAAATAAAGCATAATGTTTTAAATGCTAAACTCCATAAAAAAGAAGCGGATATTGTAACTGAGGCAGGAAATGCAGGAGTAGTGACTATAGCAACAAATATGGCTGGTAGAGGAACAGACATAAAGATTAATCAAGAGGTTAAAACGAATGGTGGGTTAGCAATAATTGGTACTGAAAGACACGACTCAAGAAGAGTTGACAGGCAATTAAGAGGACGTTCAGGAAGGCAAGGAGATCCTGGAAGCTCTCAATTTTATGTTTCTTTAGAAGATAACTTAATGAGACTTTTTGGCTCAGATAGAGTTGCTAAAATGATGGATAGAATGGGTCTTGAAGAAGGAGAAGTTATACAGCATTCGATGATGACCAAAACAATAGAAAGAGCTCAAAAGAAAGTTGAAGAAAACAATTTTGGTATTAGAAAAAGGTTGCTTGAATATGATGATGTAATGAATGCCCAGAGAGAAGTTATATATAAAAGAAGAAGGCATTCATTAGAAGGAGACAGGCTTAAAGTAGATATAGCGAATATGATTTATGATACAACTGAATTAATCGTTGAAAATAATAAAATATCAAATAATTATAAAGAATATGAATTTGATATAATCAGATATTTCTCATTAAGCTCTGAACATTCCTCAAATGATTTTGAAGCAGCTAGTATTGAAGAATTAATTTCAAAGACATACAAAAGTGCTTACAATCATTATAATTCAAAAATGATTGTAAGTGCAGAAAAAGTATTTCCAGTTATAAAAAATGTGTTTGAAAATCCAGCTAATAATTTTGAGAGAATTGTCGTTCCATTTACAGATGGAAAAAAAACATTGAACGTTGTCTCAAATCTAAAAAAAGCATACGAATCAAAAGGAAAAACATTAATTAATGATTTTGAGAAAAATATTTCATTAGCCATTATAGACGAAGCTTGGAAAGATCATTTAAGAAAAATGGATGAACTAAAACAATCTGTTCAATTAGCTGTACATGAACAAAAAGATCCTTTGGTTATTTACAAATTTGAAGCATATGAATTATTCAAGTCTATGTTAGAAAAAATAAATAAAGAGATAATATCTTTCTTGTTTAACGGACAACTACCTTCAAAAGATCCCTCAGAAATTAGAGAAGACAGAAAAGTCAGAAGACAACAAAAACTGAATCTGTCTAAAGAGGAAGTACTAAATAGTGATGAAATAGCTTCGATCAACAAAAGAGCTGGGCAAATGGCTTCACAAAACAATGATTATGTTGAAACTATTGTTAGAGACGAGAAAAAAATTGGAAGAAATGAAAAAGTAACTATCAAACATATTACAAATGGTGAATTAAAAACTTTGAAATATAAACTAGCTGAAAATCATTTAAAAAAAGGAGATTGGATATTAATAAATGATTAAATATGAAAATAGTAGTAATTGGGCCATACTTTCCATTCCGAGGAGGAATAGCAGACACAAACCAAGAACTATGTAATGCTCTTTTAGAATCTGGACATTCTGTTGAAATTATCAATTTTAAACTACAGTATCCATCCGTATTATTTCCAGGAAAAACTCAACTATCAAAAAAAATATCTGGAAAAATAATCAATTCTAAGAAAATCATAAATTCTATAAACGTATTAAATTGGTTTAAGTGTGCGAAAAAAATAAACGACTTAAAACCAGACATAGTAATATCTTCATACTGGACGAGTTTTATGTCTCCATGCCTATCTATTATTAACAGAAAGTTAAAAAAGAAAATTATAAAAATCGGAATAATTCATAATGCTTATCCGCATGAAAAAATCTTATTACAAAAAGCTTTTTTTAAAATTTATTTAAATAGTATAACTAAGTATTATACACTATCAAAAAATGTATTTAAACAAATTAAACTAATAAATAAAGAAAAAAAAGGAATAGAATTGTTTCATCCAATTCCTAAAAAATTTGGAGAATCAGTTAGCGTTAAGTTTGCTAAAGAAAAATTAGGATTAAACAAAAGATTTAAATATTTATTATTCTTTGGGTTAATAAGAGAATACAAAGGTTTAGATATTTTAATAATTGCAATGAAAAAGATTATCAAACATGACAATAAGATAAAATTACTAGTTATAGGTGAAAATTACGGATCAGTTGAGAAATATAAAAATCTAGCTATTAAAGAAAAAGTATATGATAATATTCATTTTAATAATAAATTTGTGGATGATGATGAAATTAAATATTGGTTTTGTTCAGCAAAGTTAATAATACAACCTTACAAAAGAGCATCTCAAAGTGGAATAACCCCAATGGCAATTCAATTTGAGATTCCATCAGTATGTTCAAATATAGATGGATTATCGGAACACATAACTGAAAGTAAAGATGGATTTTTATCAAATCCTAATCCAAGA
>CESE01005383.1_pt1 | contig 14019 bp, 8 predicted proteins | sample 350271 | NCBI WGS metagenome assembly CESE01 (sample SAMEA2621536, study PRJEB7988) | marine metagenome | isolation source: saline water (ENVO:00002010), including | reverse complement strand
GTATCTGTAACTACAGTATCTACCAGACCAATAATAGAGAGTAAACACCAATCTTCATCGTCTCCAGATTCGCCACCAAACTGTTTTGCAAAACTATCTCCATTTAGCATAGATTCAGTAGCGTAAGTAGAGTTCGTAATGTAAAAACCATCTATTGTACTAAGCTCAAAAGATACTGAAGCACCCATAGTAGCAACAGCAAAATTATTACCACTATACGCCATCCCAGTATTTACACCGTATTGATTGACCCATGTTCCTGTAGAGTCATCTTGTACCGAAGAAATGGAAAATCCAGCCCAAGATCCCCAGCTATCGTCATAAGAGTTTAAAAAATTGAATCCTTCTTCTGTATAATTTCCCGCACCATCGGCACCATTCCAAAATCCGGTAGTATCTAAAGCCAGCCCATCGAAAGTAGCAATTTGTGCTTCTGTTGTAGCTGTTAAGCTCATAAAAGCAATTAAAATAAGTAGTGTTTTTTTCATAATCTTGTTTGTTTTTGTTTTGTGTATAGTTTTTATAAATAACAGTGGAAATTCAATTTTAAAGTTCTTCCTGGCATTGGCCTACCTTGCACCAATTGATAGTCTTGACTGAATAAATTATCGATATTAAAACCTATATCCAGCATAGTATATTTCAACTTCACCTTCTTATATAAAGCTATAGAAGCTATATTATAAGCAGCAAGTTCGCTGGAATGGTCATCTGCAGTAAAGCGTCTGCTCTCATAATGATAATTCATAGTAAACCCCCAAGAATTCTTAGACCAACTAAAAGACTCATTTAATTGTAGCAAAGGCACATAAATTAGCTGTTTCCCTAATGCATGATCACCTGTAACTCGTTCACTTAAATTGGTAGACAATTGTAAGGAACCTAAGTTCGTAAATTTAAAAACACCGACTTTTGTAAGCAAACTTAAAATTGTTTCCAACTCCAATCCTTTTTGTTCTACTAAAGCGAAATTTTCAGGAGTCCAATAACCATTTAAAGGCAACCATATAATCCAATCCGAAATTTTACCGTAATAAGTAGCGAGCTTAATATCGGTTGCAAAATTTTTATGCTTTATGGATTTCAGATAACTTAAGTTTAACATCAGTCCATCTTCAGGTTTCAAATCAGGGTTTCCTCCTGGGTCCCAATATAGATCGTTCCAAGATGGATTTCTATAAGAACGACTTAGAGAACATTCGAAGAGTCCAATTTTGGCTGGACTGTAAGTTAAACCAAGAGAAGGTAAAAAAGGACTATTATGATTTTCTAGAAATTCTTGACGGGAAGAAAGTAAAAAGGCTAAATTATTAGAATAGGTATGGTGATAATTTGCTGCCACCGCAAAACGAGTTTCCTTATTATCTCGGCCAAGAATAGATTTAGAATTTATAATTTGATGTAAAGCTCGTTGTTCTATTCTAATACGATTACGAGGGTTAAGTTTGACCTCTAAAGCTTGTTTAAAGCTATACTGCTCTGTATTATGATTGGCATTAATATCTTTTAATGAATCTACATAAATAAGTCTATCTGAGCTAAATGAAGTATTACTTGTCCATTTTATAGACTCTTTAACAAATTTGGTTTTTAATAAATAACGATGTGCTTTTTCTTCTTTTTCTGCCGTAGAAAAAGCTTCATACAATGTGGGTGGAATCAATCGATTAGCCTCTTGGTAGAAATAAATAAAATCTGCTCTAAAAGATTCACTTAGCTTTTTAGAAAAACTAACTTGTAATGCCCTAGAAAATTGATTGGCATGCGTACCTTTTATAGTTTCTGTGGAATTATAAGGATTGGTATATGGAAAATTATTTTTTGACCAATGTCGATGAATGGCAATTTCTACCGCTGATTTATTGTTACTTAAATTTGCTTTTACTCCTAAATTAAATTCGCCAAAACTACCCAACGATTTTAGTATAGAATAATGCTTTCCTTGATTAAATTGGAGTTCATTATTAATATGTAAAGAACCACCAATAGCACCGTCGCCCAATAAAGAACTTAATCCACCTGATTGAACCTGTAGGTTTTTAGCAAAAAACAAAGGCATTAAAGAAAGGTCATACTGCCCAGTCATAGGACTGTTAAGAGAAATGCCATTCCATAAAACCTGGGTATGTGCGGCTCCTGCACCTCTAATAGAACTAGTTGCTAATGCACCATAAGTTCGAATACGTATATGAGTGGATGAGGCTAATAATTGGGCTAAGTCGTAGGATTTATATACTTTTAAGCTACTGTCTAAAGACTGTATAGAAGCACCCATACTCCAATCGATTAATTTATCGTCGGAGAGAATTATTTCATGGAGCATAGGAATAGGTGTTCTATCTAAAGAATCTATTTTTTGCGCCAAAACAGTCGTTGCCAAAAAGCAAAAACTTATGAATAGTAACTTATTCATTAGGTAGTCTATACGATAAAAAGCAACGAAAAGCAAAAGCGTTTCACCCGACTTTTTTATCGAATTTATGATTATTCTTTTTTGGCAGGTCTTCTGACTCACTCCTAAATGTCGGCCTTCCCGTTTCCAGTGACCAAAGAATTGACATTTATATTACAGAGCATACAGCTGCGGGAACAGTTTAGGATTTACACCCAATTCCCTTTTAAGGATGAACCTGAGAGGTTCTTCCACCAAGACTGCAAATATAGGGTTTTGATTTTTCTTTGAGTCAGAAAATTATAGACAATAAAAAAAGGGAGCTGTAAGAGAAATAAATTATTGATTTTAAGGTGTTATATTATTATTCAAAAAGATTATGAGTAGTATAAACGCTAAGGTTTCGGTAAAAATAGAATTTTATGTTAGTAGACATCCATTTTAATGATGCTGATGATTTTATATTAATGACTTTGCCAATATTGATTTACCAAAACATGTAGTTCAGCAAAATAGGCAAGTGTTTGGGTCTTTATTCAAGAGTGAAATTTGATGGAATATTTATATTTGTTTTATTTATTTTTTTCACTAATTCTTTTGTGCCGTCAGGAAACACTTTATATATACCCCCCTTTCTCTTAGTACAAAACTGGTATACTTAACTGCTTTGCATTATACTGAGCTTTAAGCGATGGACCAATTGCTGCACCTATCAATATAAAAACAACTGCTCCCTTTTTACTATTTAGTAAAGCCGCTCCTAATTTTGGTACCACTAGCCCCTTAGCTAATGTAGCTTCTATAATTTCATCTCTTTCTTTTGTTTGAATTGGATAAAAATAAGTAATAAATATTCAGTTAGTCTTTGCCCCTTTAGGTATTTATATCGTTTTCCCAACGTCGGTAAAATGATTATTTATTTGCTGTTCTGAAAGCTCACAAGCAATTTTAGATTTCATCCGTTATTAGCACTAATTATTTACAGTCCTTTTCGATTTCTTTAAAATGTTCAAAATCTGCTTTTAAATCATTCATTGAAGGTAATGCGTGTTGTTCTTCTGGATGACTATGTGCTTTAATATAACCACTTGCTCCTCCAAACATTGTATCTATTTTTCTTTTATGAATTTGTATCTTATCTTCTTTAACAGCAGGAAACTTTATCATCATTATATTGTTACGATAGCGACCAACTATTTATTGAAAAATAGTATTAGATACTAATAGTTCTAATCCTGTACGGAGATAATCATATCCTTCAGCAGCAACTTCATTTTCGTTCCTATAACCAATTCTAAAGTTACAAATTACATTAAGTTTCCTTTATAAGTGGTTAATTTATTTATTGGTGTGCCATCAGAAAGTACTACTGTATTCACTCCATTTGTTGATACATTGTAATATCTAAAATTAATATGACCGTTGAGTAATTTTTTTTGATGAGCAAAAAATACATTATAAAAAATTACATTATGAGTGGCTGCTATTTCAGGGTGAATTCAATTATTTAATATAATTTGAGAATTATAATGACCGTAACCAATACCATTAGGAGCAATTAAGGCATTTTCACAGCCCCAAGTAGTTAAACCTAACTGTTCTTTAGAAAAAATTATTCCTTGATCTAAAGATTCACTTAAGTGAAAAATGCATCCACCTTCATAACTCAAACCACATAACCTTTCTTTATCAACACCTTGATTAACAATTCGTTTTGGAGTCTTACCATTATTAAGTAACTCTTGAAGAGATGTTGAATAAAAATCTAGTTGATTAGATTGACTATCTAACTGACTAACTATATCTGTGTGCACTGAAGCAAATAATGCATAAGGAACTGAACTAAAAGAACTCACGCCCATAAGGGTGAAATTCCCATCTAAATTGGCATCTAATTCTAATTTCAAAAAGGCACCATTTTCCCAGTTTAAAGTTGAGAAATCCTCTGTGCTATTTCCTTCAGAAATTACCAAAGAAAACAAACCAAAATCGTTGGTTGTTATTTGGTGGGTTTCGGTATAAAAACTTTCTACAGCTCTAGTTTCTAATAGGATGAACAAGCGTACACCTATTTCTTGGTTGGCAAGTTCGAAGCCGTTTGCATCTTAGGCTACTGCTGGGTAGTTTATACCTTAGGGTGTTTGGGCTACTAGTAGTATTGGAAATAGTACTAGCATTGTTTGTAGTAATCGTTTCATATTCTCTTTATTTAGTTTTATGAATAGGGAGTAGATTATTTTTAAATCAATGTTTTTAAAATGTGTTAAAAATGTTAATGGTTAATTTTTGTTTGATTCGAGAAATGGCAGCAGGAAAAGAAACATGTTAATGGTTAATGGTTAATAGAAATGTTAGATGTTAATTATCGTATGCTAAGAGGAACCGCACCAGAACAAGTTGAATTTTAATTCTAACTCTTTTTCTAAACTCTTAAATCCTTTTTTTCTAAATCTTAGCTTCTCTAAATCTTAACTACTTTTTTATAACTCCACCCTTACCTCTGAAAATTAACCGAAGTAGCTTCACCAACCACGTACATCATATAGGCTTCTCCAGGTGTAAACGTATTAATTTGAGCAAAATAAGCTGACCAAAACTGTCCGCTTACATTTTTTATAACTTGAAAAGTTTCTGTTGTAGTAGCTAGATTTTCTAGGGCGGCATCCATGGAGAGTACAATATTATTTTCGGCATTTTCATCGCCTGTAAAAGCTAATAAGTTCCAACCAGAAACAATTGGATAATTTATACCAAATTGGTACGCAGAAGGTTTTTGAAAACTTAAACTTGTGGCTTCGCCTGAAACATACATCATATAACCTTCGCCCTGTACAAAGTAATTTATTTGGGCAAAATTAGCAGACCAAAATTGTCCAGCAACGTTTTTTATAACTTGAAAAGTTTGGACTGTAGTGGCTCCATTTCCTAAAGCAGCATTAATTTGTGTTTCTATGCCGATGTTATCTAAAGCTCCTACATAGCCTACCATATTCCAACCACTAGTCAATTGTATTTCTATTGGAGTAAAATAGTTTTCTACAAAACGGATGTCATCATGCCCATAGCCAGCATAAAGAGGGTAAGGTGAAATTACTTTTACTTCACCTTGATACAAAATAGCAAAAACAGGAATCTCGCCTACCGATAGTCCATCTAACTCATCTGTAGATGCGTCATCACCCCAAATAGGGAAGCCAAAAAAGCCTTCTTGTATATCGTAGAGTCCTACACAGTTAGGCGTTCCATCTAAATTATAATCGGTAAAAGCACCTAATTGTCCGCCTGCATAAGCATCGAAAATTGGAGCGTTTACAGCCAGAGTCATGTTTACACCTGTATTTAAAGGAGTACTAAACATAGCAGGGCTGATAGATTGTGCAAAGACACTTAAAGGAAATCCAAGCAATAAAATTATTATTATTTTCATATCATAATATATTTAAAGTTAACATTATACAAACTTACAAATAATAAATTATTAAGTATTATACTATCTATAAATGGTAGCTAAAATAGGTAAAAATTTATTTTATAGTGAAATAGGGTTACTAAAAGGTTTCTAATTTAAAATATTTAAAGACTTAAAATTAAATTAACAATTGTATTTTTGCGAAGCAATTTATTAAAACATATTAAAGAGCGAGCATGGAAAAATATGATGTAGCCGTAATTGGTTCAGGTCCTGGCGGATATGTAGCTGCAATTCGTTGTGCACAATTGGGTTTAAAAACAGCTATAATTGAGAAGTACGCAACCTTAGGGGGTACTTGCTTAAACGTAGGTTGTATTCCTTCGAAAGCTTTATTAGATTCTTCGGAACACTTTCACAATGCAAAATATAGCTTTGCCGATCACGGAATAGAGATTAATACACCAGAAATTAACGTTTCTCAATTAATGAAACGTAAAAATGAGGTTATAGATCAAACTTGTATTGGAATAGATTTCTTAATGAAGAAAAACAAAATTGATGTGCTTAGTGGTTGGGCTTCTTTTGCTGATGCTACACATATTAATATTGCTAACGAAGAAGGTACTTCACAAATTGAAGCTGCAAAAATCATTATTGCTACAGGTTCAAAACCTACTTCACTTCCTTTTATTAATATTGATAAGGATAGAATTATTACTTCTACCGAAGCTTTAAATTTAACCGAAGTTCCTAAACGATTAATTGTTATTGGAGGTGGTGCTATTGGTTTAGAACTAGGTTCGATATACGGAAGATTGGGGTCTGAAATTACTGTTATTGAATATGCAGATGGCTTAATTCCTAATATGGATAAGTCTTTGGGTAAAGAATTACGTAAAGTACTAAAGAAAGATTTGAAATTTAATATTAACCTAAACTTCGGAGTTACTTCTGTAGAGCGTAATGGTGATCAGGTTATGGTTAAAGCAACAAATAAAAAAGGTACCGAAGAAGTCTTTACTGCAGATTACTGTTTGGTTGCTGTGGGAAGAAGTGCTTTTACTGATAAACTTGGTTTAGAAAACGCTGGGGTAAAAGTTGACGATAGAGGGAGAGTTGATGTAAACGAGCATTTACAAACTTCTGTTTCGAATATTTTTGCTATTGGCGATGTGGTTCGTGGAGCTATGTTGGCACATAAAGCAGAAGAAGAAGGTGTTTTTGTAGCTGAATTTATGGCTGGAGAAAAACCTCATATGGATTATAATTTGGTTCCTGGTGTAGTTTATACTTGGCCTGAAGTTGCTGCTGTAGGAAAAACAGAAGAGCAATTAAAAGCAGATGGAATTAAATACAAAACTGGTTCATTCCCGTTTAAAGCTTCTGGGAGAGCTAGAGCTTCTAATGATACCGATGGTTTTGTGAAGGTTTTAGCTGATGCAAATACCGATGAAATTTTAGGGGTACACATGATTGGACCTCGTGCTGCAGATTTAATTGCAGAAGCAGTTGTTGCAATGGAGTACAGAGCATCGGCGGAAGATATTGCTCGTATTTGTCACCCTCACCCTACATTTACCGAAGCTTTTAAAGAAGCTGCACTAGACGCTACCGATAAAAGAGCTTTACATATTTAAGACCTTATTACACACAAAAAAGCCGTCTATATTGGACGGCTTTTTTATGTATTATACATTAGAAATTACTTTCTCTAGTTTCTCAAACTTGACTTCCATTTTTGCGAATCCAATTTGTAATAAAGCACTATTGGTTTTTAGTTCTAAAATTTCTCCTTGTTGATTAGTTCCTTCTATACGAACTTGTTCATTAAGATTAAAAGATTCTTTATTTCTAAACTTTCTCAATTTAGAAAATTTAGAATTTTCTTTATTTTCCTCTTTTTTATTAGATTCTAATTCAATTATTTTTTTAATGCGTGGCAAAATACTTTTCATAGCAGTCCCCTTTCTATAAGCTTCTATAATTTTGCTTATACGTTTTCCTAGGTTCAAATACTTGGATTCGAAATCCATTAATTCTCGCTGAGACTCTATTTTCGCGTCAAGCTTGAGTAATTTATTTTTGTACTCAGATTTAGCTCTATCTACAAAAGCTTCTTGCTTAACAAATTTTTCCTTAGAAATTTGTAGCTCAGTAGTTAAGCGTTGGTAATTATGAATGGTATCTTCAAAACGAACCGTACCATCCTTTAAACCAGCCCGAGCTTTATCTATTAAGTCAATAGGTAAACCTACATTTCGGGCAACTTCAAAAGTATATGAAGATCCAGGTTGCCCAAGTTTTAATTTATATAAGGGACTTAACTTTTCATCATCAAATAACATACATGCATTGTCAGCATAATCTGTTTGATCAGTGAGCACCTTAATATTTCCGTAATGGGTGGTTAATAATCCATAAGAACCACTTTTAACAATTTCATTAAAGAATACACCAGCTAATTCACCTCCTAAAGAAGGATCAGAACCTGAACCAAACTCATCAATTAATATAAATGAAGATTTTCCTGCTAATTCTAAAATTTCTTTCATTCTAGTTAATCTATGAGAATAGGTACTCAATTCATTAACTATAGATTGATTGTCGCCAATATCTGTAAAAATATCGTGAAAAACGCTCATAGAAGAATTCGGATGAACTGGAATAAATAAACCAGCCTGAAGCATGAGCTGATTTAAACCAAAAGTTTTTAGGGTTATCGATTTACCACCAGCATTTGGTCCAGAAATTACAACGACTCTGTGGGCATCATCAAAATAAATATCTTGTGAGATTGTAGATAAACCTCGTTTATTATTTTCGATGAGTAATAAAGGGTGATATGCCTCTTTTATATTAATTTCTCTAGAGCGAGAAACATTAGGACGAGAAGCATGCATAATATGAGCTAACTTTTGTTTGGCTTGTAAAAAGTCGACTTCTTCAATAAGATCTTTAAAAGATACTATTCTTTCAATATGAATAGTCAAATCGGAAGTAAGCTGTTTTAAAACACGGCGAACTTCTTCTTTTTCTTCTTGGTACAAATGAGATAATTCTCTGTTAAGAGAAATACATTTTTCGGGCTCTATAAAAGAAATACTCTTGGTTTTAGACTGTGCTCTAACCTGACCTTTTACTTTTCGCTTAAATTCTGATGAAACAGCTAATAAAGAGACACCATCAGCAAAAGACTCTCGTATATCTGCTAAAAAACCTAGATGAACATAGTGACTCATGGTTTCTTGAAAATGTTTATCTACATGAGAGCGTTTATTAGAAATTTCTTCTCTTATTGAAGATAGTATTTTTGAAGCATTAGAACGAATAAATCTACGTGGCGTAAAGACTTTCTCTATAAGCTTCTTTATAGTGATGCTCTTTTTTAAATCTCCAAGTAAAGAAAATATAGTCGGAACTTCGTATTCGTTATTGTTTAGAAAGTGGATAAATGAATTCACCCAATTTGCGGCATCATGAATTTCAAAAAATTGATCTTCGGTTAGTACAGTATTTTCAATTTTTAGATACATAATAACTTCGTGTAAGTCATTATAGTCAAATTTCGGGAAATTCGAATCCGATTCTATAAAACAATATTCTTGTAGACAATCTAAATGGTAATTTAAAACCTTTGGACTATGTAATATAGAGAGAGCCTTAATCCTTTTCTTGTTTTCTGAACTCTTGGCAAAAGCTTCTAACAAATTTAAGACCTTATCAAATTCCAATTCTTTGCGTACAGAATCACTAATGTTTGAATGTCTATTTTTCATGTACACAGAAGGGTGAAAGACAATTGATGCTTAAATAAAGTTTGAAACAGGCAAATCTAATCTCTAAATATAGTAAAGAAACCTTTATGTTTTCTACCATCAAATAACTCAATGGTATAATAATAAGATCCTTCAACACAATCTTCATTACTGGACATATCCGTTCCATTCCAACAATGTTTGCCTGTTTCTTCATCACATAATTCGTAATTAATAGAAGTATAAACCAATTGTCCCCAACGATTGAAAATATCCATTCTTACATTAGTTACAATATCTCCAAAATTTAAATAGAAATAATCGTTTTGGCCATCTTCATTTGGTGTAAATACATTTGGAAAAATACAATCTACCACACTATACAAAAATTGGTCACTTGTAGAATTAGAACATTGATCGGTAACAAGTAATTCTAAGTCGTATTCGTAAGGAAGTTCAGTAGGAATTGTAAAGTTTAAAGTATCGTTAAATGGCAAATCGTTTAAATACCACATAAACTGAGGTTGACCAATACCACCAGCTAATTGAATTTCTGTAAATAGATTATCACCTAAACAAGCTTCGATACTATTATAAGATGACAAAATAGTTAGGGGTTGTTCTGGCTCTAAAAGGTAAGCTTCGAAAGAATCCGAAACTTCGGAGTCGCATAAACCTTCGGCTAGAAAAGTGTAAAAGCCAATCTCTTCTGGCTGAATTGTAATAATTTCTTGATTACTAAGTAAAGCACCATCGTACAACCATTGATAAGTCATTGGTTGAATTCCTCCGATAATATTAGGGTTAATTGTAATAGCTAAATCTCCGGGACAAAAAGCGGTATCGGGCAAACTGTCCATGTACATTGGCATTCTGTCAACAATTAAAAAATTAAATTGCATTTCTTCTTCAGAACAGCCATCTGTTACGGTAGCATAAATAGATAAAGTTTCATCTCCTTCTACCGCACCATCGTAAAATGGAACTAAAGGAATTGAAGTTTGGGTAGATCCAGCAGGAATAATTGCTTGCGTTCCCATAGTTTCAAAATCAATTCCTTCGGTTGCAGTTCCAGCAATTGTAAAATCAATTACATAATCTGTTTGGATTCCCTCAGACAAACCAAAAGTTAATTCTCCATCAAAACAACCTTCTACAAGAGTAGTATCGTTTCCTACCCATGGACCATATTCACTACTAGATTCAATAAAAGTTCCGGTAGAACTAAAACTATTTTCTAATAAGAATACTGCTGACTGCAGAGCTTGATCACTTACATTTGCTAGAGCCAATTTAATGTGATAGGTTTCACAAGGAGTAACACTAGCAGTAGCTGTTAAAGGAACCGTAAAACCAGGCATATTAACAGTTTCTTCATTTGGATTACCTGTAAAAAAAACAGCATAATCTTGCCAATTAGGATCAATATCATCACATGGTTCATTATTACCAGAAGAGGAAACTCCTGAATTAATAGAATTAATCATCACAGGTGTATTAGTATAATTTCCAGGATTATTAGGATCAGGAATCATAGCAAGATTAATTGCATTATTGGTAAAAGGACCGTTAATTCCAGGTCCTGATAGGAAAAAACCAAAAATATCGTTAAAGTTAGAACAAGTAAAACCAGGATATTCTTCTGAACCGAATACATATTGAAATGCAATTTGATCTGAATTAGGTTCAAAATCAAATTCTAAAACAATTACATTATTTACTGTAGTAGAAGCAGAATTAACTAGTTGTAGTTGCGTAACTAAATCAGGATCACTTCCAGTTCCTTGAGTATTTGCAAATGAACCTGGGGATAACATATCAATTCCTCCAGTACACATTGCAACACCAGCATTCATATCAAGATTAGTATTTTGTCCATCAAAATAACCTGAAGCACAATCAAAACCCGTTAAAGTAGCATTAGAAAATGGAATACCATCAATTAGTAAATTAACTAAACCTGTAGCATTGTCAAAAGGTGCAGTACAATCTGTAATTATTTGAGCATTAAGAGTATTGGTAATTATCAATACAGAAAATAAATAGCTTAAAAGATACTTCATGTTTAACGGATTAAGTTAATGCTCCCAATTTCTTGGTAATAGCCAATAGTATTAAACTTTTTCATTCTAGCTTTGAAGGTATAAAGACCTTCGGCAGCATAAGAACTACTTTCGTAAGTACCGTCCCAAGTGGCTTCTGGGTCTAAAGTATGGAATACTTGCTTGCCATATTTGTCGAAAATATAAAGTTCAAAAGATTCAACACCAATAACACTTGTTTTATAGGTGTCGTTAGTATCGTCATTGTTAGGGCTAAATGCATTTGGTGCATAAAAATAAAACAAGGGCACTACTGGTACGTAATTTTGGTACTCTTTATAGCAACCAGCAATTGCTGTTGTTACTCCTAAGCTAACTTCATAATTTTGAGCAGTAGGATAAGTATGACTTGGTTGTTCTTGTGTAGAATAAAAACCATCTCCAAAATTCCAGAAGTAAGATAAGCCATCCATTTCTGGAGTATAGTTATTAAACTCAATACCTAAATTTACATTCTGAATATTTAAATATTCAAAGAATGGATCTGGAGCTTCATCTAAATAGATTTCTGTATTGACTGTAACTTCTTGATCGCAATCATCAGAAATAATAACAGTATATTCATTGTTAAAATCATATATGCAAGAGTCGTTACTTCCATTAGACCAGTTAAAATCATAATTACCTTCACCACCTTCAACTAAAACACATAGTTCTGCTTCAATATCTGAACAGATATATACAATATCAGTGTCTATCTCGATATCAGGATATTGATTTACATTTACAGTAACACATTCAACTAGAATTTGTGAACCGCAGTAATCGGTAACTTGCACACAATATTCTGTAGTATCTAAAGGGTTTTCTAACTGCTCTAGTGCAGTACCAATTTGAGACCATTCGATTTTATATGGCATTACATCTGTTGGTTGTTGCAATAAACTTCCAACACCACCAGAAATCTCAACTTCTAATACAGCATCATCACCAGGACAATAATTTGTAAAATCTTCAGTTAATGAAATATCTAATAAGGGTTGATCTGATAAAGTTAATTCAAATAATATAGGAGCAGTTTGTGTACATCCAGATCCTATTGAAGCCAATTCGAAAACTATAGTCTCAATATCCTCAGAAATAAAATCATCAATAGGTTCAATAAAAATAGTTACAGAAGCTTCTCCAGAATCTATTTGAGTAGAATATAATGACCCATTAACGAGTGTATAATCAGTCAAATAATTTGCAGTACCATATAAGTGATAAAGAATATTAACATCTCCAAAATTATTATTGGGTCTAATAATTTTTAAATAAGCACCTGAACACCCTTCATAAATATGGTCTTCTAATAAAGGATCCGTACTCGTTTGTATTGTATACTCGGTTTCAACAAGAGAGTTAAAAGAAGATTCTTCGAAAAACAGGGCAGATGAGCTAACTGAACTACCAACGTCCGCAATTACAATTTTCATGTGATAAGTTAAACATGGTGTAACTTGCTTATATGCAGTTAAGGGAATTGTAAAGCCAGGGTAATTTACCGTCTGCATTTCTGTATTATCAATGAAAAAGTCTGAATTATTTCCCCAGTTCAACATCAAGTTATCGCAATAAGTCGTAGCACCTGAGGCAGAAGTTCCAGAATTTATAGAATTAACTCCTACAGATGTATTGGAGTAAGTTGTTGGGTCTGCCACGTTAGGTACTAAAGCAATATTTTCTGCACCTAAAGAATATGGTCCAGCAATACCAGGACCAGAAAGTAAGATTCCAAAAACATCAACATTGTCTCCGCAAGTATTTGCTAAATATTCATTTGATGCAAATACATAGTCAAGAGAAAACTCATTTGATGCAGTTTCAAAATCGAATTCTAAAACAATAATATTACTAAGAAAATTAGTATTAGTATTCATCTCATCTAAAAGCAAGTCAATATCAATGTCTGAAAGCCAGTTATTAAGTACCATAGATGAGTTACCTGGAGTTGCAGATTCTATACCACCAGTAGCAAGTAAAATACCAGAGTTAAAACCTATATTTGAAGATCCATCAAAATAACCTCCAGGACAATTAGCAGTAGTTAAAGTTGCATTGGAATAAAGGATTCCACTACCTGTCATAACTTCTAATAGCTCTTCTGCTGTATCATAATCTACTCCACAATTAGTAGATATTTGTGCAGACATTACTGTTGAAATAAAAAAGAAAGTGAATAGGTGGTATAACTTACTCATAATGTTTTTTAAGTTTAAATTTACAAAGAACAAACATAGTGATTTTGTATCTTTTTTCCTTGAAATTATTACTATTTATATAAACCCTGTGATTACAAAATTTATACCAAAAAGTTAAATATAAAACTTAATAAAGCCAAAAAAGCCCTTGTTAAAATAAATTAACAAGGGCTTA
>CESE01008573.1_pt1 | contig 14034 bp, 13 predicted proteins | sample 350271 | NCBI WGS metagenome assembly CESE01 (sample SAMEA2621536, study PRJEB7988) | marine metagenome | isolation source: saline water (ENVO:00002010), including | reverse complement strand
GTTGCCCTTGAATACACGATGGCGGGCTTGGCGCTCCAGCTCTGCCCCTTCAAAGCCTTTTGAGGCTGCAATGGTGCGAGCTACATCCAAATTGCGCCCAAGCATCAAAGCCTGCGACTGGGCCAAGCAATTGGCTTGCAAAAGCTGATGCTGATGGGACAAATCCGGCTCATGTCCAACTTGTGCAATCATAAATTCGCAAGGGACGACATTAGTGCCTTGATGGATCAGCTGGTAAAAGGCATGCTGCCCATTGGTCCCTGGCTCTCCCCAGACAATCGGGCCTGAGGCGACCGTAAGATCTTGTCCATCAATGCCCACACTCTTGCCGTTAGATTCCATTTCAAGCTGCTGCAAATAGGCTGGAAACCGCGATAAGCGTTGCTCATATGGAAGCACGGCCCGGGTGGCATAGCCTGCAACCTGTGCGTGCCAAATCCCAACCAAAGCCAGCATTACGGGGAGGTTGTCAGTGGCGTCAGCAGACTGGAAATGATAATCCATCGCCGCCGCACCGTTCAAAAGCGCGGTGAAATTGTCGGAGCCGATGGCGAGCGCAACGCTCAAGCCAATCGGACCCCAGAGAGAGTATCGTCCCCCGACCCAATCCTCAAAGCCAAAGACCTGATCGGGGCTGATGCCAAAAGCTGCGGTTTTATCAGTGGCGGTGCTGAGGGCTGCAAATTGACCCGCAGGATTAGCCACGCTCTGCCCCATCCAGCGCAATGCCGTTTCGGCATTGGTGAGGGTCTCAATGGTCGTGAAGGTTTTTGAGGCTACAATCACCAATGTGGTTTGCGCATCGAGCCCTGCCAAGATATCCGTCACATGCGCGCCGTCCACATTGCTAACATAATGTACTTTTGGTCCTTGTAAGTAGGGTTTTAACGCAAGATAAGTCATTGCGGGTCCGAGGTCTGAACCACCTATGCCGATGTTCACAATATCGGTATAGGCTCCGCCCTGTCCGTGGATAGTACCGCTACACACCTCTTCGGAAAATTTCAGCATCCGCGCGCGGATGGCCAGCACACCGGGCATCACATCTTGACCATCAACGGTGATAGATCCAGAGGACTGGCGCAGGGCGGTATGCAAAACCGCACGATCTTCGGTGATATTAATTTTTTTGCCGGAGAACATCGCCGCACGCATTTTCGCAAGTCCAGCTGTTTTGGTCAGATCAAGCAGCAGCGCAAGGGTTTCGCCGTCGATATTAGTTTTTGAATAATCGAAAAACAAACCATCAGTTTGTACTGCAAACTCATGAGCCCGACTTGCATCAAACAACGTTGTAATTTTGCGATCCTTGACCGCTGCGTACTTTTCTTTCAAGCCAGCAAACATTAATTATTCCTAACTTGGGCACCAATGCACAGTGGCATTTGGCAAAAACTGAGAAATTGGAGCATCGGCGGGTGAATAAATCTGAGCCCGTGCTAAGGCCGCTTTCTTTTCAGCACCCAAGATCAAAACATGGGTGCAAATGGCTGTGGCAAGCGCATTGGCGCTTAGGGTCACGCGAGGTTCAAGGTCTCCACCAACTGGCACTATCGGTACAACGGCGGCCGCCTCAGCGCTCTGCGCCGAAGCTAATTCTACAGCCCCAGGAAACAATGAAGCCGTATGCATATCAGCGCCCATGCCCAAAACTAAAACATCAATAGGCAAATAGGGTGCTACACGCTGCGACAAAGCTTCAGCACCATCTTTGGGGTTACATCCGAACTCATACAAAGCTACATAATTTGCGGCACGTGCTGCATTCACCAAAAGATGATTTTTGACTAAAGCAGTATTAGATCTTAAACTATCGCTAGGCACCCAGCGTTCATCAGTCAACATAATAGTAATGTTGGCCCAATCAAGATTGATCCTACTTAGAATATCAAACAAGGGCTCTGGTGTGCTTCCACCGGGAACCGCAAGTGTTGCCTGACCATTTTGAACCAATACTGACGATAATTCACTGGCCAATCTCTCCGCCAAAGCCCGCATCATCTCGGCCGCGTTTTGGTAGCTCAACAACTCCATCATTTAACCTCGCGCCAACGCCGGCCATCACGATGTATTAGCGCCATCGCATCCTCGGGGCCGGCACTACCTACGTCATAAAGCTTCGGCACATCATTGCGGGTTTCCCAAGCCTTAATAATTGGATCTGTCCATTTCCAAGCTGCTTCCACCTCATCACCACGCATGAACAGAGTTTGGTCTCCCCTGATCACATCCATAATCAAGCGCTCATAGGCATCAGGTGACTCTTCCGAATGCTCTCCAAGTGCATCTGCAAAGGTCATATCCAACGGTACATGGATCAATCGCATCCCACCCGGGCCAGGTTCTTTTATAGTTACATCCAAAGTCATACCCTCATTAGGTTGCAACTGAATGGCCAGAACGTTCTGCTTTTCATCACTTGATTTCCCGAAAATAGAGTGGGGTAGTTTCTTGAAAACTATTGCAATTTCAGAGGAACGCGCTTTCAATTTTTTTCCTGTACGTAGGTAAAAAGGTACTCCGGACCAACGCCAGTTTTCTATATGCGTTTTGATCGCCACATAGCTTTCGGTAAAGCTTCGTGGATTTTCAGCGTCATCACGGTAGCTATTTTTTGCAACGGAGGCATCATATTGGCCCCGGACGACATGATAAGCTTCTACTGGTGCTAAACTGCGGATCACCTTGAGCTTTTCATCACGTACGGCATCGGGATCAAAATGCGACGGTGGCTCCATTGCTATCAAACACAACAACTGCATCAAATGGTTTTGCACCATATCGCGCATAGCTCCAGATTTATCATAATAGGTGCCGCGCCCACCAACGCCAACCGTTTCGGCGACGGTTATTTGGATATGATCTATATATTGTGCGTTCCAGAGAGGCTCAAATAACAGGTTACCAAAGCGTACAGCCATCAGGTTTTGTACTGTTTCTTTGCCAAGGTAATGATCAATGCGGTAAATCTGGTTTTCCTGAAACTGCGCAGACAAAACTGCATTTAGGTTTTTGGCGCTCTCAAGGTCTCGACCAAATGGTTTTTCAACAACAATACGAGCTTTTGGGGTGGCTAGACCCCATGCGTTTAAGCGCGATGCAATATCTCCAAATAGACCTGGGCTAACAGAAAAGTAATAAGCATTTATACAATCTTTACGTATTAAAGCGGCCAAATCAGACCAACCATCATCTCCGCGTACATCAACTGACACATAATCCAACTGTGCTAAAAACATATCCAACTGAGCGTTTTCAATATTTCTAGTTTTATCAAATTCGCCGATAGCATTACGCATCATGTCTTGATAGTCTACCTTGCCTAAATCAGCGCGTGCAGCGCCAATAATGCGGGCGTTAAGCGGCATCTGACCCGAACAGAACCGACGGAAAAGGCCTGGTAAGATTTTACGACGAGCCAAATCGCCGGTACCACCAAAAATGATTAGATCAAAGGGATCAACGGGTATTACTCGGGAAACCATCTGACGATCCTTTAGTATGTTTGCGCTAACGGTGACTTACAACGGCTCAAAGCCTCTGTCCACCTTATAGGGGGCAATCACTTCTGTGTCAGCATGTTTACACCGGGGGTTTTCTTATTCTTATAGTGATGTATGCGTTAACTAAGTGCGTAGTTTGAAACAAGTTATTTATGGGCGAGAAAAATGTTATGGCCAATCACAATAAGTTTTCTAACCCCTTTACAACAGCCAAGGGTGATAAGCGGGCTCGGGTCACTTTGAAAAATCTACGAACGCTTTGGTTCAACACGGGCACCCTATGTAATATAGAATGTGTGAATTGCTATATAAACAGTAGTCCAAAAAATGATGCTTTGGTTTATATAACTGCCGATGAGGTAAGCGATTTCCTCACTCAACTGACTACTCTAAATGAGCCAGTCCAAGAAATTGCCTTTACTGGTGGTGAACCATTCATGAATCCAGAAATGATAGAAATAGCGCGCCGGAGTTTGGCCGCGGGGTATCAAGTGCTTATCCTTACAAACGCTATGCGACCTATGATGCGCAAGCATATGCAACAAGGTCTCAAAGAGTTACACGCCGCCTACCCAAAAAGATTGACCCTTCGGGTTTCCTTGGATCACTTCACTGAAGTTCAGCATGATATAGAACGAGGCAAGGGCGCTTTCAAAAAGACCTTGGTTGGTATGCATTGGCTCCGAGATGCAGGGATACGCATGGCAGTGGCGGGTCGCACATTTGGGGGGGACACAGACAGCGCAAGCCGAGCAGGTTACCAGTTATTGTTTGCCAGAAATAATTATAACATTGATGCGTTAAGTCCTGCTGAAACCGTTTTGTTCCCCGAATTAGATGAAAAGGTTGAAGTTCCAGAGATTACAACAGCGTGTTGGGGTATTCTTAACAAAAATCCAAATGATTTGATGTGTGCGTCCTCGCGAATGGTTGTAAAACGCAAGGGTGCCAATAAACCTGCGGTTGTGGCCTGTACACTATTACCATATGCCACAGAATTCGAATTAGGAAATACTCTGGAAGAAGCTGCGTCAGATGTGGCTCTCAACCATCCACATTGTGCAAAATTTTGCGTTTTAGGTGGAGCCAGCTGCTCAACTTAGGCCTGCAATTCCGCATCCCAGTAAAGAAAATCAACCCAACTTTTGTGTAGATGATTGGGTGGAAATTTTCGTCCAATATTACGGAGTTCTTCTGATTGTGGCTGCCGAATGGGTTTGCGCAACTGCAAGCCAGATAGTTTCAGGCTGCGTGAGCCTTTTTTGAGATTACACTTCGAGCAGGCGGCAACTACGTTCTCCCAGCTGGTGATCCCTCCCCGCACGCGCGGCACCACATGATCGAAGGTCAAATCCCCAAAATTACCACAATATTGGCAGGAGAACTCATCTCGCAAGAATAAATTGAACCGCGTGAAAGCCACGGTATTTTGTGGCTTCACATAGTCACGTAACACAACTACCGAGGGAATCCGTATCTCTGTTGTAGGTGAACGGACTATATCATCATATTCCGCTAAAACCTGCACTCTATCTAGCCACGCCGCTTTCACAGCGTCCTGCCAGCTCCAGAGAGATAGTGGATAATATGACAAGGGACGATAATCAGCGTTCAGAACCAAAGCAGGTTTTTGTTTCAATACCTCCGGGTCTCTTACCAAATCTATCCTAAAATTCTCAGCCATGCCAGTCGCCCCTACAGCAAGTCAAACAAAAAGTAAGTCATTGGAGGCGCCACGAAGGCGCCCGTCTGGATGCTTGAAAACACTATATATAGGGAACTAGATCAGGCAAGCCCTGTATGTAGAAAATTAGCAGAGAGTTATTCCATTCCGAGCTGTTGTCGCATGAAGGCCAAAGCCACCTCCAACCCATCGGGTCCAATACCATGGGCGGTTCCCGGCATTACATGAGCATAAACTTCCTTAAACCCAGCAGCCTCTAAGCCTTCGGCCGCATGGGGCAAAGCAGCTATGGGGACTACATCATCCTCATCGCCGTGGACCAGCAACACTGGCATAAAGGAAGTGACTTCGTCTGCCAACAACTCATGCTCCAGTAGCCGCCCCGAGAAAGCAACAACCCCTGCCACTGAATCCTCACGCCTTGGGGCTACATGTAGCGCCATCATCGTACCTTGGGAAAACCCAAATATAATTACCTGTTCCGGTAGCAGGTCATAATCAATCATAACACCATCGAGATAGGACTCCAAATCCTGAGCTGCTGAGCGCAACCCGTTGGCAGAATCTTCCTCCGAAGAGCCATCTATCCACGGAATGGGGAACCATTGCAGCGCCGTAGGTGACATGGCTGTATTTTCTGGCGCGTCTGGTGCCAAGAACATCGTATCCGGCATATGATCTGTCAAAACGTCAGCTAAGCCCATAAGATCGGCACCATTAGCGCCATACCCATGCAAAAAGATAACAGCTGAAGTCACATCACCACTTTCTGGCATCCGACTCACTGATTTCAAAACCCGTGTCATATTTTTTCCTTTTGCAACTTTAGGTGTTTGTAATAGGCCCATAATAGCCGCGCTGCAACGGCTCTCCATGGAGCCCATTCCTGCGCCAAGTTGGACATCTTTTTCGCATCAGGTCGCGTTGGCAAATTGAAGGCCAAACGGGTGGCTTCTTGCAGTGCTAGATCGCCATATGGAAACACATCCGTTCGACCTAAAGCCGTCAAAGCATAGACTTGCGCTGTCCAGCGTCCAATTCCCGTGATCTGAGTAAGTATATCTAATACCTCGACATCGGGCAAAATGGTTAAGCTGTCATAATCAATTAGGTTCTGCGATAGAGCATGCGCATAACGAATTTTGGGGCGGGACAGGCCAATCACTGCCAATTCTTCAACACTGGCACGCGCCACCTGTGATTGCCGAGACAGGCCTGCGTCTTCCAATCTACTCCAAATAGCCGCCGCAGAAGCTACTGACACCTGTTGGCCAATCACAACCTTAAATAGCGTTGCAAAGCCTGGCGGCTCACGCCGCAAAGGGATTGGGCCGCATAGTAAAAATATTTTAGAAAATTCAGGGACGTTTAACAAACGAACTGCAGTTTTTATATCCTCCATACTGCCTATAGTTAGGATTTCCATTTATCCAGCCACTCTTCAACCTCTGCCAAGGTTTGAACACTAAGCGCCCCACTGGGCAACGGTCTGGCAATCATTAACACAGAAATTCCCAGCCTTCGCGCTGCGTCCAGCTTGGTCCGGCTCGAAGCTCCGCCTGCATTTTTAACTACCAATACATCGACGTCTAACTGCCGAAACAACGACTCTTCATCTGCTACAGAAAATGGCGGCCGGCCAATTAGATACTGCCCATTAGGCCATGGAAATTCGCTATCCGGCGGATCAATCTGACGGCAAATCAGACGTGCATGCGATAGGTTGGCAAATTTGGGCAGGCTCTGACGGCCCGTGGCCAAAAAAACCACAGCACCGGGCTTTATATAGTTAACGGCCTCGGTTTCATCGGTCAGTGTGAGCCAGTGATCGCCCACCATTGGCACCCACTCAGGCCGCTCAAACCGCAGTAAGGGCAAGCCCATCTCTTGCGCAATCTCAAAGCTGCGGCGGGTGATGTTGCTGGCAAAGGGGTGGGTGGCATCAACAATGGCTGTTATCTGATGCGCCTTGAGATAATCTCGAAAACCGTCCGCGCCACCAAACCCACCGTGACGCGTGTAGACGGAAAGCTTGCTCGGTTGCCGTGTCGCACCAGCAAGGCTTCCAATGGCCCGGATGCCCCACCTTGCGCAATACTGTGCTATTTGACGTGCCTCGCCAGAGCCTGCCAAAATCAAAACTGTCATATCTGCGCCAAAATAAACCCAGCCCGGTCAATCACAACGCAATCAACCGCTATTTCATCAGTTTTCAATATTGATTGGCAATTGCGCAAAGCCGCCCCAACCACCCAATGCGCCATATCTGGCCCAGCAAGGTTATAAGCTTCTAAAGCTGTGTTAGCCTGCGCCAAATTGGGTTGTCCCATCACATCCGCCAACTGTTGAAAATCAACTTGCGAGCGGCCAGAGTGCAAATCGCGCGCGCCCTGCGCCAATTTAGTCATCTTACCTATACCGCCTCCAACCGTGAGGCGCGGCACGGGGTGGCGCCCAAGATATTTCATCAAGCCACCCGCGAAATCGCCCATATCCAGCATCGCTGTTTCTGGCAAAGCGTGGAGTGCTTGCACCGCGTGCTCAGATGTGGCTCCGGTGCATCCTGCTACATGCGGCGTGCCTTCCGCCCGTGCCACATCAATGCCACGGTGGATTGAGGCAATCCAGGCAGCACAAGAGAAGGGTCTTACAATGCCGGTCGTGCCCAATACAGATAGCCCCCCCACAATACCAAGCCGTGGGTTCCAAGTTTTTAACGCTAATTCTGCCCCACCGGGAATTATTATGGTGATATCAACATCCGGATTTTGAGCATAAAATATTGCTAATTCATCCACCTGCGCCTGCATCATCTCACGTGGCACAGGATTAATTGCAGGCTCACCCACGCCAATAGGCAAGCCAGCTTTGGTGATGGTTCCAACCCCCGCACCCGCATGAAAGTGCACTCCGCCTGAAGAGGTCGCTATCCTCACAATGATCAGCGCGCCATGAGTGACATCGGGATCATCACCCGCATCCTTGGTGATGCCAATCTCAATCCAGCCATCTTTGGCTTCATGATGGGCAATCTGAAAGATCGGCCGTTCGCCCTTTGGCAGGGTGATTTGCACCTGCGAAAGCCGCGTGCCGCCCCAAAGCTCGCAAAGCCCTGCGCGCACGGCGGCAGTGGCACAAGCGCCGGTTGTCCAACCACGACGCAGAGGGGGAGTTTCGCTATGATCCATGCTTTCCAGTATATCAACGCATTTCATGGCGCCAATCACAAAGCGCAGGTCGCTTGCACTCTATTTAAACGCAGCGTTATTCGTCATAAGGTTAGGTATGAACGATTCACCTTCTCTTCCCCCTAAAATCTGGCCTAAGCTGCGGCCTGGTTGGGTGTGGCTTTGCGGAGCAGGTCCCGGCGATCCGGGTCTGCTGACCCTGCATGCTTTAAACGCATTACGCCAAGCTGATGTGGTGGTCTATGACGCCTTGGTTGGCTCCGAGATTTTGGAATGGGCCGGCGATGCTAAGTTGATCTATTCAGGCAAGCGTGGCGGCAAACCCTCCGCTAAACAGCGCGATATTTCGCTTCATCTGGTGGAATTGGCCCGCGCGGGAAAACGTGTATTGCGCCTTAAGGGTGGTGATCCCTTCGTCTTTGGTCGTGGCGGTGAAGAAGCCCAGACCTTGGTGCAACATGGCATCCCGGTGCGCATCATTCCTGGTATATCTGCGGGCATCGGCGGTTTGGCCTACGCGGGCATTCCCGTCACCCACCGCGATGTGAACCAATCGGTTACCTTTGTCACCGGACATGACCAGTCCGGCGCCACACCGAGCTCTCTCGATTGGGATGGCATCGCGCGGGGCAGTCAAGTTATCGTTATTTATATGGGTATGAAGCATATTGATCACATCACGCAAAGCTTGATGGCAGCAGGGCGTAGCCCTTCCGAGCCGCTGGCCTTTGTCACCTCCGCCACGCTTGAGTATCAACGGGTTGTGGAAAGTACCTTGGGCACTGCTGTCGCCGATGCGAAAGTTGCTGGCATTGAACCACCTGCTATTGTTTGCGTGGGACGCGCGGTGCTGATGCGTCAAGTTCTCGACTGGCAGTCAATGGAGGTCGGCATCCCCGCGCGCAATCTCGACCCTCTCGGACGAGGCCGTCCCGCAGAGAGCGCATGACACGCGTCATGATCGCCGCCCCCAGCTCAGGCGCGGGCAAAACAACTGTGACTTTGGCATTAATGCGAATCTTGCGCCGTGAGGGCATCCCCTTCCAGCCGGCAAAATCTGGTCCCGACTATATAGACCCCCGGTTTCATGAGGTGGCCGCAGGCTGCATATCGGTTAATTTAGACGCTTGGGCGATGCCCTTGTCGCAAATCAAAACACTGTCTGGACCGGGCAACTTGATCGTTGAAGGGGCTATGGGCCTATTTGACGGCGCTGGTTTGGCCGGGCGGGGATCTGCGGCAGATTTGGCAAAAATGCTGTCGCTTCCAGTGGTCTTGGTGATCGATGCGGCCAAAACGGCGCATTCGGTTGCGGCAATGGTGCAGGGATTCGCACGATTTGATCCAATTATCACGATCGCAGGAGTGATTCTCAACCGTGTTGGTAGCCCGAGACACCTTCAAATGCTGCAAGCAGCTCTGGCAGATTCGGGTATCCGGGTGTTCGGCCATCTGCTGCGCTCTGAAAACTATGCCCTGCCTGAGCGGCATTTGGGGTTGGTTCAGGCCAGTGAAAACCGAAATTTAGATTCCTGGATTGATCGGGTAGCTGATGCATTGGCTATGAGCCTTGATTTAACAGCTCTCTGCGCGCTCACCGGCAAAGCTATCAAAACCGAGTTCGCCCCCACCCCACCACCGGCGCAACATATTGCCGTGGCACGGGACTTGGCCTTTGAATTTTCCTACCCGCATCAATTGCGCGGTTGGCAAGAGGCTGGGGCTTCGCTGTCGTTTTTCTCCCCCCTAGCCGATGAAGGTGCCCCAAAGGCTGCAGGCTATATTTTCCTTCCTGGCGGCTATCCAGAACTGCACGCCCCGCAGCTGGCCTCAGCGCGTACCTTCAAGACCTCTATGGCATGCCATGCCGCCGCCGGAACCGCCATCTACGGTGAATGTGGCGGTTATATGGTCTTAGGACGTGGATTGGTCGACGCTAAGGGCGCACGCCATGAAATGCTGGGCCTTTTGCCACTAGAAACCAGCTTTCAAACACGAAAACTGCATTTGGGCTATCGCCAACTCACCCCTTTAAGCGATCATTTCACAGGCGTGCTCGGCGCACATGAATTTCATTATGCCACAACGTTGACTGCAAATGGCCCACCTCTGTTTGCTGCAGAAGATGCAGATGGCGTTTTTTTGGATAATATGGGGTTGCACATCGGGCAAACCTGCGGTTCTTTCGCACATATTATTAGTGGGCCATAACGCCCTTTAAGGTGACCCATGTCAGCAGAGTTAACCGACGATAGTCAGGCCAAGCGGAATGTTGCGGTTTTGGTCGCCGCCCAAGCCATTTTAGGCGGGCAAATGCCGATGATGTTCATCGTTGGTGGCCTAGCGGGCAGCATGTTGACAGGCAATCCTTGCTTTGCCACCCTACCGATTTCGCTGATCGTCTTCGGCTCCATGACAACAGCGCCTTGGTTGTCACCTTTGATGCAGAAATATGGACGTAAAACTGGATTTTTTGTAGGGGCCATTGCGGGCGCTCTTGGCGCTGCAGTTTCTGCCTATGGACTTTACATCGCCTCCTTCATGGTTTTCTTGGTGGGGGCTTATCTTTCGGGAATATATATGTCGGCGCAAGGGTTTTACCGCTTTGCTGCCACAGACACTGCCTCAGACCGCTTCCGCCCTAAAGCGATTTCATATGTTATGGCTGGGGGATTGATTTCTGCTATTTTTGGGCCTCAGCTAAATAAATTAGTGCAGGACGCCTCGATTATTCCATTTTTGGGCAGCTATATCGCGATGATTGCACTTAATTTGATTGGAATGTTTTTATTTCTATTACTGCGGCTGCCAAAAGGCACCGCCAGTAAACCCAAGGACATAGCCACCACACCGCCGCGCAGCCGCAAAGAGCTATTGCGCGATCCAAAGATTTTGGTGGCGATTTCATGTGGCATGGTGGCCTATGCTTTGATGAACTTGGTAATGACCTCAACACCACTTGCAGTAGTGGGCTGTGGTTTGACCAAGAACAATGCCAATGACATCGTGTCAGCCCATGTGATCGCGATGTTCTTACCCTCATTCTTCACAGGACATTTGATTATCCGCTTTGGTGTTGAGCGCATCATGGGTCTTGGCTTGATCATTTTGGCAGGTGCTGGCGTCGTGGCGCTCAGCGGCATGGAGCTTCCAAACTTTTTCGTCGCCCTTATGTTGCTGGGATTCGGTTGGAACTTTGGCTTTATTGGCGCAACCACACTTTTGACTAGTGCGCATGCCCCACATGAACGTGGCCGAGTACAGGGCATGAATGACGCGATTGTCTTTGGCTGTGTGACAATTGCTTCTATCGCTTCAGGTGGCTTGATGAATTGCGCTGGCGGTTCGGTGGTCCAAGGCTGGGCTGCGGTAAACTATGCGATGGTACCCTTCTTGCTGTTGGCAGGCTCGGCCTTGCTGTGGTTGGTGATGAACAACAAACGCGCAGCCTAGCAGCAGCGCCACGCCCGCCAAGCTCGCGCCATGGCTGTGAAAATTGGGAAGTCAGGTATAGCGCCCATTTCCACCACCCCAGGTCTGTGCATCACAAAGCGCAAAACACGCATGCAGTTTGCGGTCTCAATCAGTGCTGGAGATCGAATATCCGGGGCTTTCTTTGCATAAGCTATTTTACATAAATCGCTGTAAATATGTATATTTTTATCCACCGACCAAACAGGCACCTTCAGCTCAATCAAAGCTGGGATACCACGTAAGAAACGCACAAGACCAAGCCGGGTTGCATGCACCTCTAGCCCGGTTAGATCGTCAGGCAGATGGCCCAAACCATCAAGAGCTGCAAGCATTGGGCCCATAGTGATATCGCGTACATGGTTCAAAAGCGCCTCAGGCCCATCAAACCCTTCTTTATAAATATCCCAGCGGCGTGCCAAAACCATCTTATCAAGGGCCTCAGCCCCTTTTGGGGTTAGAACCTTAGCCAAGGCATCCACAACCTCATGCTTCCGTGCGCAGCCGTGCTCAATCTCTTCAAATACATCGCGCCACCATTGCAGGCGCATCTCTGCAATAACAGGCTCTTGGGTCATCCAAGGAGCGCGGGCCACCTCAGCGGCGGCTGCATAGATCGGCAGCAAGACCATGCGCACTTCAAGAGGTGCTGACATGGCAGCAGCGAAGCGCGCTGGATCCGCACGGGATACTAAATTAGCACAGGCTTGTAGGCTCATCAAAGTAAGTCCGGATCAAATGCCTCGGTGATCACCGCCTCTGACAGACCGCCAGGCTTATCAACCACCTCAATGCCAGCAGCCTCTAGTTGCGCGCGCACCGCATCGGCTTTGGCAAAATTACGGTCAGCCTTGGCTTGGCTGCGGTCCGTCAGTAGTGCCTCAATCCGCACCTTGACGTTATCACTCGCTTGTTTAGGCTTCCACCAATCGGCATCAGCGGCCAAAAGCCCCAAAAACTGCCCTGCCGCCAAAACGGCATCCGCATCTCCGGCCTTAACCAGTTCATGCATCCGCGCCAAAGCCCCAGGGGTGTTCAGATCATTGGCCACATGGCCCAGTACCGCCCCATCCAAAGCCGCAGGGCGAGCGTTCTTAACCAATTTGTGCCATTTGCGCAATGTCGCCGCGGCATCATCCGCCTTCTTCTGCGTCCAATCCATCGGCTTACCATAATGGGTAGAAAGCAAAACAAAACGGATCACCTCTCCCGAAATATTCTGCTGCAAAAGATCCTGCACAGTGAAAAAATTACCAAGAGATTTGGACATCTTTTTTCCCTCAACCTGTAGCATTTCATTGTGCATCCATACCTGAGCAAAAGCACCATCTGGATGGGCACAACTGCTTTGTGCAATCTCATTTTCATGATGCGGGAACATTAGGTCGTTGCCACCACCATGAATGTCAAAGCTGTCGCCAAAGTGCTCATGCACCATGGCGGAACACTCAATGTGCCAACCGGGACGGCCTCGACCCCACGGGCTATCCCAACCTGGGGTGTCCGAATCTGAAGGCTTCCATAAAACAAAATCCATCGGATCACGCTTATAAGGAGCCACTTCAACCCGTGCACCTGCAATCATATCATCAATCGAGCGGCCAGATAGTGAACCATAATCTGGACAGCTTTTCACATCAAATAAGACGTGCCCCTCAGCGTTATAAGCATGTCCTTTTGTAATAAGACACTCAGTCATCGTGATCATCTGGGAAATATAGTCAGTTGCGCGTGGCATAACGTTTGGCTCTAACGCCGCCAACGATGCCATATCATCCAGATACCAAGCGATTGTCTCTTCTGTTAACTCTGAAATATTGCGTCCTGTGGCAGCAGCACGGGCATTAATTTTATCGTCAATATCAGTAAAATTACGTGCATAAGTAACGTAATCTGGACCGTAAACCTCCCGCAGCAATCGAAATAAGCTATCAAATACCACCACGGCACGCGCATTTCCGATATGGGCACGATCGTAAACTGTTGGGCCACAGACATACATGCGCACATTGCTGAGGTCCAACGGAATGAAATCTTCCTTGCGGCGAGACTTGGTGTTGTGAAGCATAATTTTGGTCATGGGCCGTGTCCTGAAATTTTTGAACGCAAAGACTGAAAAGGCTATTTTTAAAGAATAACATTGGCACCAAGTTTAGAAAACTGGCCCCAACCCTATTTTCAAAAAAAA
>CESE01020112.1_pt1 | contig 14065 bp, 12 predicted proteins | sample 350271 | NCBI WGS metagenome assembly CESE01 (sample SAMEA2621536, study PRJEB7988) | marine metagenome | isolation source: saline water (ENVO:00002010), including | reverse complement strand
CACCATAACCAAGTTGCCAAAGCACTTTCTTATCTGGTGAGTGATGTTATTTCTAAGCCATAAAAAAAGCTGCATGTTTCAAAACATACAGCCTTAGTGTTTGATATAACAAAGTAATACTAAGCAGTAACTGAGTACATTTTTTCTCTTTGCTCTTTAATTTTTGAATCATTCATGTACTCATCAAAAGTCATGTAACGATCTATTACTCCTGTAGGAGTTAACTCTACAACCCTGGTACCCACAGTTTGAGCAAACTCATGATCATGCGTGGTAAGCATAATAGTTCCTTTAAAGTTTGTGAGTGAGTTGTTAAAAGCGGTAATAGACTCTAAATCTAAATGGTTTGTAGGCTCATCTAGCATTAAAACATTTGCACGCATCATCATCATTCTGCTGAGCATACAGCGTACTTTTTCTCCTCCAGAGAGTACATTACACTTTTTTAAGGCTTCTTCACCACTAAAAATCATCTTTCCTAAAAACCCTCTAATGTGTACCTCTTCTCTTTCTTCTTCTGTTTTTGTCCATTGGCGCAACCAATCTACAAGGTTCATGTCTTTACTTTCAAAAAAGTGATGGTTGTCTAGGGGCAAATAACTTTGATTGGTGGTTACTCCCCATTGAACATCACCAGTGTCTTGTTTGGTGTTACCATTAATGATTTGATAAAAAGCAGTGGTTGCTCTAGAGTCTTTAGAGTAGATTACAATCTTATCTCCCTTTGCAAGATTTAGGTGGATATTTTTAAAAAGCACCTCACCATCTAAAGATGCAGAGAGGTTCTCTATGTTTAAAATTTGATCTCCTGCCTCGCGTTCACGATCAAAAATAATGGCAGGGTATCTTCTACTAGAAGGTCTAATATCTGCAACGTCCAATTTTTCAATCATTTTCTTTCTACTTGTAGCTTGCTTAGACTTGGCTACATTGGCAGAGAAACGACGAATAAAATCTTCTAATTCTTTCTTTTTATCTTCTGCTTTTTTGTTTTGCTGAGAACGTTGACGTGCTGCCAATTGACTGCTCTCATACCAAAAAGTATAATTTCCACTAAAGTGATTTATTTTACCAAAATCTATATCACTAATGTGAGTACATACAGCATCTAAAAAGTGACGGTCATGAGATACAACAATAACGCATGCATCGTAATTGGCTAAAAAATGTTCCAGCCAAGAAATTGTTTCATAATCCAAATCATTGGTTGGCTCATCCATAATTAACACATCTGGTGATCCAAAAAGTGCCTGTGCTAACAACACACGAACTTTTTGTTTACCATCTACATCTCCCATAAGGCTGTAATGCAAGCTCTCATCGATACCAAGATTAGATAATAATGCCGCGGCGTTACTATCTGCATTCCAACCATCCATTTCTTCGAAAAGCACTTGAAGCTCTCCTATTTTCTCTGCGTTTTCATCAGTATAATCTGCATACAGGGCATCTATCTCACTTTTTATTTTAAACAAATCCTTATTACCACGCACTACAGTTTCCAGAACTGGAAACTCATCATAGGCGTTGTGGTTTTGTTCTAGCACAGACATACGCTTTCCAGACTGCAAGTGCACATGTCCAGAGGTTGGATCTTGTTTACCAGAAATAATTTTAAGTAAGGTAGATTTACCAGCTCCATTGGCGCCAATAATACCGTAACAATTTCCTGCAACGAATTTTGTATTTACTTCATCAAAAAGCACTCTTTTACCAAATTGTACCGAAAGATTAGAAACTGAAAGCATGTTATATAGTGTATTAAATTTGCGGCAAAAATAGCCAATAATAGGATATTAAATAAAGATTCGTGTTTTTTAATTTGTTTTAACGACATATTAACAACCTAGCATATAACAGAGGTCTATATTTGTTATGTTAAGCCATTTAAAATTGATCAAACATTTATTATTTTTAGTCACTTTTTGCTGTTTCTTATCTTGTAACAATAAAGATAAGGAGGGTATAACTACTTATTTAGGTGGGCAGATCATTAATCCTAAAATGGATTATGTGCTGCTAAGCCACCAAGACAAAAAAATTGATACCATCGCTTTAAATACCAATGGTAGTTTTGATTTCCAGTGTGAGAATCTCCAAACAAATCTTTACATCATAAAACACGGTGAGCTGCAATACGTATTTATTGAGCCTGGTGATAGCATTATGTTTCGCCTTAACACAGTGGGCTTTGATGAATCGTTAGCCTTTAGTGGACGTGGGGCAGAAAAAAACAATTTCTTGATGAATTTGTTTTTGCAAAATGAAGAGGAAGATAAAAGATTACCAGAGCTCTACAAATTAAATCCAAAGGCCTTCGAAAAAGAGATTGCACATACAAAAAAGGTGCTATTAATAGAACTGGATGAATTTATAAGTTCAGAAAAACCTAGTGAACCATTTATACACATTGCCCTGGCAAACATAAACTACAATTACTACTCAAGAAAAGAACTGTATTTATCTTCAAAAAAAATAGCTAGTCATAATCTTGAAATTCAATACCCAGAAAACTTCTTTACCTACAGAGATAGCATTGAGCTTAACGATAACACTCTAAAAAACTACTATACCTATTATCAATTCATTAATAGGTATCTAGACAACCTATCTCATGATAGTCATAAAAAACAAGATCCCTTTTTTAACAAAGTGTCTTACAGCCATCAAACACAAAAACTAAAGCTTATTGACAGCTTAATTACAAATACCCAACTACACGATAACCTTCTGCAAAATACAGTCAAGAGGTATCTAGTGCATGCAGATGACAGTCAAAAAGAACATGATTTAGTGGCATTGTATAAAGAGCTAGACCACAACAAGGCTCACCAAAAAGAGGTAGAGAGATACGCACACAATACTGCCAAAATAAATGCGGGGGAGCTAATACCAAATTTGGCTTTAATAACGAGCAGTAAAGAATTAATATCAATTCAAAAAATCAATGATTCTAAAACTGTTTTCTTTTTCTGGAGTAGTGAGTCTGTAAAGCATTACAAAGAAATTCATGTACGCATTGCAGAATTAAAAAGTAAATACCCAGAGTACGCCTTTGTTGGTATTAACACTGGCAAAGACTTCTCTGCCTGGCATCAAACAGTTATCAGCTCTGGATACAATCAAAAAAATGAATACCAACTAAAAAATAGTACCGCTGCAAAAAATGCACTATTTATTAATTCTGCAAACAAAGCCATGATTGTAGACAAAGGAGGTATTATCCTTGAAGGAAACTCAAATCTGTTTAATCAGAACTTTGAATCTTTATTACTAGGATATCTTAACAAGAAATAAAAGCTTTAATTCCCTTTATTGTAATCTTCTAAAAACTTTGCAAGACCAATGTCTGTCAAAGGATGTTTAAGCAGTCCCTCAATACAAGATAAAGGCCCCGTCATTACATCTGCCCCAATTTTTGCACAATCCAACACGTGCATGGTATGTCTTACAGAGGCAGCAAGAATCTGAGTTTCAAACCCATAATTATCATAAATAAGTCTAATTTCTGCTATAAGATTAAGACCATCTGTAGATATATCATCAAGTCTTCCAATAAAGGGAGATACATAGGTTGCACCTGCTTTTGCAGCAAGTAATGCTTGGCCAGATGAGAAGACCAAAGTACAATTGGTTCTAATACCTCTGTCACTAAAGTATTTAATAGCCTTAATTCCATCTTTAATCATTGGAACTTTAACTACAATTTGCTCATGGAGTTTTGCTAAAGCCTCTCCTTCTTTAATCATTGCGTGATATTCTGTAGCAATTACCTCAGCAGAGACATCTCCATCAACTAAAGAACATATATCTATATAGTGCTGTAAAATAGTATCTTGACCTGTAATACCCTCTTTAGCCATTAGTGAAGGGTTTGTAGTAACTCCATCCAAAACACCAAGGCTTTGAGCTTCTTTAATCTGTTCTAGATTGGCAGTATCGATAAAAAATTTCATAAAATATAATTTAAATTTAAAGTAAAAACACACAACATAACTAAGGCGTTTGCTATTATAAATATAAAGAAATTAAGACAGGATGTAAAAAAACCGAAGCAATACTTATTACCTCGGTTTTTAATAAAAGTATAGATTTGATAAACTACCTAACTAACTTTTTATATTTAATACGTTTAGGCATTAAATCACCCCCCAAACGTTTTTTCTTACTCTCTTCATATTCACTAAAACCACCCTCAAAGAAATAGACTTGACTATCTCCTTCAAAGGCTAGTATGTGGGTGCAAATTCTATCTAAAAACCAACGGTCGTGACTAATAACTACAGCGCAACCAGCAAAGTTTTCAAGACCTTCTTCTAAGGCCCTTAGGGTATTTACATCCAAATCATTGGTAGGTTCATCAAGTAAGAGCACATTACCTTCTTCTTTCAAGGTCATGGCCAGGTGTAATCTGTTTCGCTCCCCTCCAGAGAGAAGTGACACCTTTTTGTTTTGCTCACTTCCTGTAAAATTAAATCTACTTAGGTAGGCTCTAGAATTTACTTCCTTACCACCCATAAGCACCAGTTCTTGCTCATCACTAAAATTTTGCCAGATAGATTTATCTTGATCTATGTTAGAATGTGCTTGATCTACGTAAGAAACCTTTGCCGTTTCACCAATAGTAAAAGACCCTTTATCTGGAGTCTCTTCTCCCATTATCATTCTAAAAATAGTTGTTTTACCAGCTCCGTTTGGTCCAATAACTCCAACAATTCCTGCCTGAGGTAAATTAAAGTTTAAATCTTCGTACAATAACTTATCGCCATAGGCCTTACTAACACCGCTAGCCTCAATAACATTGGTTCCAAGTCTGGGGCCGTTTGGTATGTATATTTCAAGTTTTTCGTCAAGTTGTTTTTGATCTTGACTCATTAACTTGTCATAATTATTTAGACGCGCTTTTTGTTTTGTCTGTCTTCCTTTGGCACCTTGACGTACCCACTCTAGTTCTCTTTCTAATGTTTTTTGACGCTTACTGGCTGTTTTACTTTCTTGTGCCATGCGCTTTGATTTTTGATCAAGCCAAGAAGAGTAGTTTCCTTTCCAAGGAATTCCTTCTCCCCTATCCAGCTCAAGTATCCAACCCGCAACATTATCTAGAAAATACCTATCATGGGTTACGGCTATAACCGTACCTTTATACTGTGCCAAATGGTGCTCTAACCAGTGTACACTCTCTGCATCTAAGTGGTTGGTAGGCTCATCTAAAAGCAGTACATCTGGTTCTTGCAGTAGCAATCTACAAAGGGCTACACGCCTGCGTTCACCTCCAGATAGTATGCCGATTTTTGTATCCCCTTGAGGAGTTCTTAGGGCGTCCATAGCAATTTCTAATTTGGTCTCTAACTCCCAAGCATTACTAGCATCAATTTGATCTTGCAATATGGCTTGACGCGCCATGAGTTTATCCATTTTATCTGCATCGCTGTAAACTTCCTCTAAACCAAACTGATCGTTAATTTTATTATACTCATCTAAAATGGCTACTGTTTCTGCAGCTCCCTCCTTCACAATCTCTAGTACTGTTTTCTCTGGGTCTAATTGAGGCTCTTGCTCTAAATAACCAACGGTATATCCTGGAGAAAAAACAACATCACCCTGGTAATTTTTATCTACTCCTGCTATAATTTTAAGCAAGGTAGATTTACCACTACCGTTAAGTCCTAGAATACCAATTTTAGCTCCATAGAAAAAACTTAGGTATATGTTTTTAAGTACGGGTGTTTGTGCATTTTGGAATGACTTGGTCAAACCAGACATTGAGAAAATTACTTTTTTATCGTCAGACATTATTGATAATTAATAGTTAATATTTTTAAAACAAAATGAGTTACATTCTTCCTTTTAGGGCATTAAACACCCAGGCAATAGCAAAAAAGCCAATTCCTACAGAGGCAAATCCCCAGCCAGCAATAGCATCATATTTAAAGGCTCCAAGTGCAATAAGTGATAGACCAACAATAATCATTATTAGTGTAGCGTATCCTAAAACAGTGTTTTTATTCATCATGAGTCGAAGTTTTAAGCAATTTTACTGCAAAAAATGCAGATACAATTAGTTTTGTTTGCAACCATTACCATGGTAGGAGATTCTTAAAATTAAAAAGAATATGTTTCTGAAGTTTAAAAACAAAAACGCATCCAAAGATTTATGAATAAAAAAACCAACCTCTGGTAAGTACTTATATGGCAAATATCGTGAATTTAAAATAGTTTTGCCATATTGATAATAGTATAGTTTCGTATTTTTACAGGTATAAAACAACACTATGGACCTTAGCTTCAATAAAAACGAAGATCATAATAAGTTACTTCTCTCAGATTTACGCAAACGATTTGCAAAAGTAAAACTTGGAGGTGGCCAAAACCGCATTGACAAACATCATGCTAAAGGAAAGATGACTGCCCGAGAACGCATCGATTACCTATTAGATGATAAAAAGAAATCTATAGAAATTGGCGCCTTTGCCGGAGATGGAATGTACCAAGAACACGGTGGATGTCCCAGTGGTGGTGTGGTTGTTAAAATTGGATACATCATGGGCAAACAGTGTATTGTAGTGGCCAATGATGCTACTGTAAAAGCAGGAGCTTGGTTTCCAATAACTGGAAAGAAAAATTTACGCGCACAAGAAATTTCTATAGAAAACAAACTTCCTATTATCTACCTTGTAGATAGCGCTGGGGTTTATCTGCCAATGCAAGATGAAATATTTCCAGACAAAGAACATTTTGGCCGTATTTTTAGAAATAATGCTGTAATGAGCAGCATGGGTATTACTCAAATTTCTGCCATTATGGGTAGCTGTGTTGCTGGTGGAGCGTACCTTCCAATTATGAGTGATGAGGCTATCATAGTAGATAAAACAGGTAGTATTTTCTTAGCGGGTAGCTACCTTGTAAAAGCAGCAATTGGTGAGAGTATAGATAACCAAACATTAGGCGGCGCTACAACCCATTGTGAAATAAGTGGCGTCACAGACTACAAGGCCAAAGATGATAAAGATGCCTTAGACAAAATAAAAAACATTGTTTCTAAAATTGGTGATTTTGACACCGCAGGCTACAACAGAGCAAAAGCCTTAAAGCCTACAAAAGATCCTCAAGAAATATATGGACTTCTACCAAAATCTAGAGCAGAGCAGTATGATATGCAGGCCATTATAGATAGATTGGTAGACAACAGTGAGTTTGAAGAATATAAAAAAGGCTATGGCCAAACTATACTAACTGGATATGCCCGTATAGATGGTTGGGCAGTAGGAATTGTTGCCAACCAACGTACACTAGTAAAAACCAAAAGTGGTGAAATGCAATTTGGTGGTGTTATCTACAGTGACAGTGCAGACAAAGCCACGCGTTTTATTGCCAATTGTAACCAGAAAAAAATTCCACTGGTTTTCCTTCAAGATGTCACCGGCTTTATGGTAGGTAGTAAAAGTGAACACGGTGGTATCATAAAAGATGGCGCTAAAATGGTAAATGCGGTAAGCAATAGCGTGGTGCCAAAATTCACGATTATTATTGGAAATAGCTACGGTGCAGGAAATTACGCTATGTGCGGGAAAGCCTATGACCCAAGATTGATTGCCTCATGGCCAAGTGCAAATCTTGCAGTAATGAGCGGAAACAGTGCTGCTAAAGTATTACTACAAATAGAAACAGCTTCACTTAAAAAACAGGGGAAGAAAATATCTGAGAAACAAGAAAAAGAGCTATATGACAATATAAAAGCTAGGTATGACAATCAAATATCTCCTTATTATGCTGCTTCCCGTATCTGGACAGATGGGGTTATAGACCCCCTAGAGACCAGAACCTGGATATCAATAGGTATTGAAGCTGCAAACCATGCACCTATTGAAAAACAATTTAATTTGGGCGTGATACAAGTGTAATAACCCTACCAAGCAATGGCTTTAATGGCCTGTTGCCTCCCATTAACATACCTAAACCCATTAGGACCCCAGTAGCCAGCTTCTTCAAGCATGATTCTGATGTCTTTTTTCCACTGCGAGATGGTAACGGTGGTATTAAGCTCAATGGCGTATACCGTATTTTCATGTAGCGGGTAATCACCATTTACAGGCACTCCTTGTTGGCTATCCCACATACCCAAAGTAGTTCCAGAACTATGTCCATAAGTGCCTAAAGGATGTGTGTAGATAGAAGGTATAAGCCCCTTATCTCTCGCCTTTTTTAAAGACATGGCCAGTATTTGATTTCCGGTTCTGCCGGTCTTAAAATTACCTGTAAAAATATCTTGGACCTGATTGCCTTTTGCAAAAGCAGTGGCTAAAAATTCTGGCACCCTGGTTTCTTCTTTTCTTAAGACATACGCATGTCTTTGACAATCTGTGTTTAATGAGATATAGGTAATTCCAAAATCACAATGCAATAAATCTCCGGGGAGAACTGTCTTTTGTTTTTCTCCTTTGGTGAAGGAATAGATATGGCTTTGCAGAGCTTCGTTATTTCTTTGTATATCAATGGTTGGGTGAAACCATGTTTCTAAACCCAAAGAAGTAACTTTTTCTCTGAGCCACCAAACAATATCATCTGTAGTGGTTTTTCCTGGAGTAATCACAGCGGCGCTAAATGCCTGGTCAATAATAGTGCTGGTAATATCTACTAATTGATTGTAAAGAACCATTTCTTTTTCTGTTCTGGTCTCTATCCAAGCAATGGCTAGTTTCTCTGCAGAAACTATTTTTTCTTCTAGATTACTTGGCAGCGCTTGCATAAGCTCTTGGTAATCTGTTTGGACTAAACCATCTGCAATACCAAAATGTTTCGAGATATTAATCCCTATTTTCTTAACAGGACGCTCTTTAATAATTTCTACCAAACGCTCCCATTGATTGGGCTGTTTTTCTTTATCCCAAGAAGAGGTGATGTTAGCTCCAACATCATACCTTGCAACGGCAAGACGCTCCAGGGTATTTTGCTCTTTATTTCTATAAAAAACTAAAATGGTTCTTCTGCGAGCATTCAGCCAGGTTGCTGGAAGCATTGTGCGCATCACTGGATCTTCGTTGTATTCTCTAGCAATTACTAGCCACATATCGATGCCAGTATCATCCATTAATTTGGGAAGAAGAGTATCAAACCTATCTTTTAAAATTTCGTCACGTAAAGTGGCTCTTTCTCGCTCGGGTAGTATTTGAGAATAGGCTACAGAGACTGTTGCCACAGATAAAATAAAAGAGAAAAGTAAAAGAGAAAAGAAATGTTTCATGAGCCTGGTATTTGTTTTTTAAAGATACTTAAAAAATAAAAAATTACTATAAAACTACGTCACACTAGATGCTGGTAGTGCTTTAATTATAGCCTTTTATTAGGTCTTTAATATCGTTACGTTTTATTTTACCTGTTTCTGTTACCGGAAATTTAGAAAGTGTAAATATTTTTTTAGGCCTATGGTAAGATTCTAACTCAGAGATAATATTGCGGTAGTCTGCGACTTGTTTGGGATCATCAAGCTCTAGAACTAAAATAAGCTGTTCACCCAAAGCCTGATCTTGCAGGGAGGAAATAATAAAAGGAACTTTTATAAAATCACGCAATAGTTGTTCGATTTTTTCTGGATATAATTTAACACCTCCACTATTAATTACATTATCAAACCTCCCTAGCCATTCAAAACTTTTTGCGTCAAGAAGGGTAACAACATCATTTGTAACAAGATGTAAGTTTCCTAAATTAGGAGCATCAATAACCAAACAGCCTCTGTCGTCTAGATCAAAACTAACATTAGGTAATGCAGTATACACATTGGTTTTATCTACACCATTTACGGGCCTTAGAGCTACATGAGAAATAGTTTCTGTCATGCCATAGCTAGCATACACATGTGTTGATTTTGTTTGCAATTTAGCTTCCAAATCAGGATCTATAACACCGCCACCAATGATGAGTTTTTTAATTTTATCAAGAGCGTTTAAGGTGTGGTATACCTGGTAGGGTACCATGGCAGCAAAGTCATAGGTATTGTCATACTGGGTAATAGCATCCTTATCTGGAGCCACTACGTGTAAGTCCCAACCCATGGTCAAGGCTCGTACCAACATCATTTTTCCAGCAATATATTTTGCAGATAAGCAAAGTAGGGCTGTGTTATTTGCACCCATATTAAAATATACTCCAGTAGCAAAAGCGCTATGAACCATATTTGTTTTTAGTAATTTAATTTTCTTTGGAGTACCTGTAGAGCCCGAGGTCTTAACTTTTATATACGGCTTGTCATTAAACCACTTAACAATAAATTTTGCAATTGCAACTTCATGAGAAGCGCCCTTCTCTTTTAACTGTTTGGCAAACACAACAATTTCTTCTGCGGTAGCAAACTCAAGGCCGTTAAATTTAAATGAAGGATGTAATTCTTGTAATGGTTCCAAAAGTTAAGTGTTAAAAACAGTTATATCTATAGATTGGTTACACTAAAATTTAAATATTCTAAGTGCTAGTTGCAATAACTTTTCCAAAGAGCTTTTTACTCCAGTTAGTCCAGTTGTATTTTTTTGATAATATTAATAATATTATAGGATATAAAACCAAAACAGGTAATATAACGTCAATTATAGTACTTGTACCGGCCTGTGTTGCCGTATACTTAAAAACAGCATCTGTTTGCAGTGCAGACCAATCTGAGGTTACTAAGGTAGCTGCTAATAGGTTGTTTCCAAAATGAAAACCTAGGGCAAGTTCTATACCTTCATCCATTAAGGTCATGATACCTAGCAACAAACCAGTACCAATATAAAACACCATGATCGTGTAGCCCATCTCTGCTACCTCTGGGTTGGCGCTGTGAAAAACACCAAACAAAATCGAGGTAATCAATAATGGCATCCACCTATTTTTAAGCAGCACTCCTAGGTGCTGCATCATATACCCTCTGAAGAGATACTCTTCCAGACCAATTTGAAATGGAAACAATAAAAGACTAATAAAGATTAATATTCCAAATTTTACAGGATCAAGCTGCAGTATCACTTCTGATGGATCATTATAGTAGGAGATCCCAAAAGAGACCAAAGTAATAAGCACAATAAGAGAAAATGAAAAAAATACGCGAGACCAATCTACTTTTTTTCTTGATGTGGTGAGAGAGCGTATGCTTCGTTGATGGAGTTTTTTAACAAGCAAAAATAACAAACCCAATAAAAAAGCAAATGGCAATAAATTAAATGCCAACCAAAAATTTTTGCTAGGTAATAATTCTAAAAGCTTTTTTTGCTCCTGGGCTACATCTATACCATCGCTAAATAATAAAAAAAACACCAGGCTATAAATAAATAAACCTGCCGTTAAAATAAAGGTGAGAATAAACATCCATAGCTCGTTTTTACCTTTATTTGCTTGCTCGATATAATTCATAAATTAAAATTCCATTTTTTACTTGGGTTATAAAACAGTGACCCTTTTGTTATCTCAAGTGGAGAAGCAATATTATTTGTGTATAAACTCCCCGTACCTAAACCTTGAGGCAATGTACTATTTTTTGTAAAGGTATACTGCGAAATTGCGTTTAATCCTACATTACTCTCAAGTGCAGATGTCACCCACCATTTCACACCCTTTGCCTGAGCTAATTCTATCCAAGAATCACTCCCTTTAAAACCACCAATAAAACTTGGTTTTAAAATTACATATTGAGGTTTAATATGGTTAAGTAGCCCCTGTTTATCTTGCATAGAAAACACACCTATCAGCTCCTCATCTAAAGCTATATCTAGTGGGCTTTGCTCACACAAATAAGCCATCTGGTCCCATTGTTTTGTAGCAATAGGCTGCTCTATTGAATGCAGATCAAGGTCAGATAATTGTTTTAATTTCTCGAGTGCATTTTGAGGATTAAAAGCACCATTGGCATCAACTCTTATTTCTATTTCTGAGGCAGAAAATTCTTGTCTAATACTCTTTAAAAGCGATAGTTCTGTATCAAAGTTAATCGCGCCAATTTTCATTTTAATACACCCAAAACCTTCATTGAGCTTGCTGGCAATTTGCTTAGTCATAAATGCCTTATCACCCATCCATATCAAACCATTGATAGCAATAGAGACTTCTCCCTTTGAAAATCCAGAAGGGTAAATTTGAAATGGATCACGAGCTGCCAATGACTTAAAAGCCGTTTCAATCCCTATTTGGATAGATGGAAAGGCTGTTAATTGATCATACAAGTGGTGTAACCCTTGGTCTATGTTATCACAAACCCACTGTAATGTTTGCTCAAAATCTGGACGGTCATCAATACTTAAGCCCCGTAACATACCACACTCACCTACACCAAAATCAGTATTATTTTTAATGATAATAAACCAAGCCTCCTTTGTTTTTAAAATACCGCGAGAGGTACCACTGGGTGTTTTAAACTCAAGAATATGTTTTTTATAATATGCTTTCAATCTGTATGTTTATAGTAATAAATCTGTGTACTTAATTCTAAAGTCAAGAAGATAAAAATACAATATTTTAAAGAGTTTAAAATAGAAAATGCAAAAGCAGGTTGTGTTTTAAAAAAAACTGGTGACAAAAAGCAATAGTGCAAACCCAAAAGTACTAAGCGCTATTTTCTTTAGCTCAGGATCCAGCGCTGCAGGATCATCATTTTTAAAAACCATCACCATATTTATAAGTAAAGGAATAAAGGCAATAAGCGCAAAATAATAAAGTGGTTTTGCTTGGCTAGCAAGTAAATACACAAGGGCAGAAATAAGCGCTGTGATTATTAAAATGCCATGATACCTCTTTACTTTTTTAGGACCTAAAACCACTGCCAATGTGTTTTTTTGAACCTTAGCATCTTGTATTCTGTCTCTCATATTATTTAAATTCAAAACTGCCGTACTCATGCACCCAATAGCTATTGCAAGAAAAAAAACATAATTACCTAAAGATTTTGAAAATAAAAAATAGCAGCCAACAACCCCTACAATTCCGAAGAATAAGAAAACAAACAAATCACCCATAGCCCTGTATCCATATGCATTAGCGCCAACAGTATACTTAACAGCGGCAATAATGGCAGCGATTCCTAGATTAAAAAAAACAAAAGAGAGCAGTATATGCTCACTTCCAAAGGCGGTAAAAATTAATAAAGATGCTAAAAACAGCGTAATTATTGCCGTTACTATCATACCATTCTTTAACTCTTTTGCTGTTAATAGCCCGCTTTGTAAAGCGCGCTTTGGTCCTACTCTATCTTGGTTATCTGTACCTTTAACACCATCTCCATAATCATTGGCAAAATTTGATAACACTTGAAAACCAAGTGTTGTTCCAAGGGCAAGAACAAGAATTGGCAAAGAAAAAACTGCGGTCTTAACTGCCACAGCACCCCCTGCCAATATGCCGGCTATAGAAAGTGGCAAGGTTCTTAGTCTTGCTGCAGAAATCCATGCGCTTGCTTTATTCATTTATGATATAATTTTTGTAAAAATACAGCTTAAATATAAAATCATACCCAAGTATTACAAATCAAATTTGTGGCTATAAAAAACCTAATTACCAAAAACTTTTCTATTTTTAAACAAAATTACCAACAACAACATTATGACATCTACCTACCACATTGGCTTATTTTTATTACGCTTTACTTTTAGCGCAATGATGCTGTCTCACGGCATACCTAAACTCTTGAATCTTATACAAGGAAATTTAGACTTTGGAGATCCAATTGGCATTGGAGCTTTAGCCTCTTTAATTCTCACAGTAATTGCTGAGGCAATCTGTCCACTTTTAATTATCATTGGATACAAAACACGTCTGGCTAGTATCCCTACAATAATTACTATGGGAGTTGCTGCATTTATTGTTCATGGGGCAGATACTTTAGCCTCTAAAGAAAAAGCATTGTTGTTTTTGTTTGCCTTTGTAGCCATTGCACTTTTGGGACCAGGAAAGCATAGCGTTGATAGAAAATAAATCTATTATTGATTTACGTAAAATTATTTTTTGAGTGAACAAAAAATTTGGTACACCAATTGAAAGGTTTATTTCAAATCAATACCTTTGTACTATGAAAAAGCTACTTTTTATATTTGGAATTATCTTTTTG
>CESE01061801.1_pt1 | contig 14096 bp, 12 predicted proteins | sample 350271 | NCBI WGS metagenome assembly CESE01 (sample SAMEA2621536, study PRJEB7988) | marine metagenome | isolation source: saline water (ENVO:00002010), including | reverse complement strand
AATTTTGTCTAACAAATCTTGATCGTAACCCTCATCTGTTCCATCTCTATGAATACAGTTAATTATAATTTCACCAGCACCAGAATTATTTGCCTGTACAATCAACTGTTTAATTTTTTCAATGTTGCATATTAAATTTCCTCCTACACAAAATTCATCTTTATTAATTCTATTAATATCAAATGTAACTACAGTACTTTGTGAGCCAAATTTACTTGCTATTTCGGATAGAAGAATTGGATTGAGGATAAAACTTTTAGAAATTGAAATTTTTTCAATTCCCATCGAAAATATTTTTTCTACTTGTGCAATTGTACGTATACCGCCACCATAACAAATGGGCATTCTTGCATTAAATGCTATATTCTTAATAAGATTATAATTTATCTCATCTTTTCCTTTAATTCCAATATCAAATAAAGTTAATTCATCTACCTCTTTTTCATTGAAAATTCTTACAATATTTATTGGGTCACCGATATATCTGGGATTAGAAAATCTAGTTGTCTTTACAATATAGTCATCACTAATTAATAATACTGGTATTATTCTTGTTCTAAGCACAGTGATTAGCAAAGTTAGATAGTATTTTTACACCATTCTTGTGACTTTTTTCTGGATGAAATTGAACACCATAAATATTTTGATGCTTTATAGAACTTGCAAATAGTTCACCATATAATGAGGATGAGGTAGCAAATTGAGACATTGTATGTGCATCATTTATATAAGAGTGTAGAAAATAAAAATAACTATTGTTATCTATATCTCTAAACAAATCACTTTGATTAATTTTTTCTATAGAATTCCAGCCCATATGTGGATATTTCAATTTATTGCCTTTAAATTTTGTAGCTTTTCCATTAAGCCAGCTAAATCCTTTTAAGGAACCTTCTTCGCTTGATTCGTAAAAAATATGCATACCTATACATATTCCTAAAATTGGCATTTTTTCATTTATTACGAGTCTGTTTATTGGTTCAAATAAGTCATATAGTTTTAGTTTAGATATAACATTATCAAAATTACCAATACCAGGAACAATTATTTTTGTAATATTTTCTAAATCTTTTGGATTTAAAATTGGCATACAATCAATTCCAAGGTCCAAGTATATATTACTTATAGAATTAAGGTTTCCAAAATTTGTATTTATTATCCCTATCATTCTATATTTCTTCTTTCTATTTTCAAAAATTTAATAATAGTGGTTATAAAATTAAGTATTTTATGTTTTGATCTATAATCATAATAATATTTATTTTTTCCATCAAATAGGACCTTTAATTCTTTCAAATCAAAGTCTAATTTACTAGATATATATTGGAGGTCACGATTTAAACTTATTTCATCAAAAGAGCTTTTTTTAAGCTCACTTATAGCTTCATCTCTTGAAATCTGTTTTGTAACTATAAGGCTTGATAAATGCCCTCTTCGATTATCATGATTAAATTTTTTAGGCTTCCAATATCCATCAAAAAATTTTGTAAAATTTGATTCATGGTGCTTTCCCCCATAGCTTTTCCAATCTATTTTGTTCTGTAGAGTTGTTATAGCTACATTTTTTTTATAATTTATATAGTTTAAAGGTTGGTGCAATTTAATCTTATAAATATACTTGTAATATATTTTATATTTTAATATATCTAATGTTGGAAATTTATTAAGGCTTATATCTCCAAATTTATTATGAATATCTTTCATTAAAGTTAAGTCTCCAGCATAATAAGCAATATTTAAAGGTGCTCTAATATTTTCTGTTTGTAGGTTTCCACCTGTAAGAATGTGTTTTATGTTATTTTCTTTTGCATATTGATGCATGCCAGCCCAGATAGCATGATCCTGTATAGATTCCATGTAAGGAACTTGACTTTTTAAAAATGATCTACACAGGTCCTTCATTTCGTTCCAGTCAATTACATCGGTATGAAGATCTAGTCCAAATTTATCAATAATTTTTTCAATATTTGATACAGCAATTGAGTTGTTCCAACCCGTATCAACATGGTATAGCAAAGGTTTGAGATTGAGATCAGTGACTGCATGATAAACTAAGTAAGAGCTGTCAACTCCACCACTTACACCAATTAAACAATCATAATCTGACTTATAATATTTTTTAGATAAATTTAATTTTTGTTTAAGCTTAATTGCAAAGTTTTTATTTTTTATATTTTGGAATAATTTAGGTTTAATATTCTTATCAAAATTAAGACAATAGCTACAAATGCCATGACTGTTAAATTTTGTGTTTACATAAGAAGCATTATCAATAACACATCGTTTGCAGATTTGATATTTACTCATTTTTACTTTCTTAAGATTCAATTATACATTTAAATTATAGTTATATAGTAATGAATATTATTATAAAACTATAATTTAAATATTGAGTAGTCCTATGATATTATAAGCATACTTAATGATAACAATATTCAAAGATTAGAAGAAATAAAAAAAGCTTGTTAACTAATGAATATATAGTCTGAAAATGTTTAACTGAAGGTAAATTTTTTGGAAAAGTTACAGAATAAATTAATGTTAAGAGCTTAGTAAAAGAAAGTCTTTAGTTTGCACTGAAATTTAATAAGTATTAATTTCTTGCCTACATTTCGTCTAGGTTTTTATTAGAAAAAAGCCTGTTTAGTAATATTTTCCACTTGGTTAAATTATTATCAATCCAAAATATATCATTTTTGTTAATTGAAATTGAGGTACCTTTAATAATGGCATTTAATAAATCTTTTTGATTAGAACAAAAATTAATTCCTTCTATAGCATTAGCAGGACTTGTATTTAATTTTTTAATATCAAGATAAACTATAGTTTTTTTATGCATGAGATATGCCTCAAGGCTAACAGAACTTGAACCGGCAATGATAATATTATCATGTTCAATAATATCTAAAATTAGTGTTTGTTTTGAAATACTAATATTATAGTTTGATAATGATGATATGTTATTTGTTTTAAGATTTCCTGGATGTGGCCTAAAGCTTATTTTTGAAATATTTGGAATAGAATTAATTATTTTACTAAAGTCAAAAATTAGTTTATTTGTAGCATCATATTCATAATCACCCACTAATAAAAATTTATTATTTTTATATACGTTACTTTTATCATCAATATATTCTGTTAAATGATTGTATCTGAGGGCTTCTATTTCGACAATTCTTTCCTTTGGGTAACCACTAGCGATTAATAGGTCTCTTGATTTGATTCCATTAACTCCAGTTAAATCACAGTCAATTAAATTATTTTTACGGTTATTAAAAAATTTCTTAGATTTATAAAATCTCATATCCCAATAACGTAAGTATCCAGATGTATTATCAATCCCAATTATTTTACCATGATTATATTTTCTCCAGGATCCCAAAAGTGCCATTTCCCATGCCTGATTTTCTTTTAGATATAAGCCAATTTTTTGATGAGGCAATTTTGATAAAATTTCATCAAATATTTTTGAAATTATAATAGAAAAAAATAGATTGGATCCTCTAGTTGATCTTATCCAGTCTTTTTTAAGTAAGAAAAAAAAATTTATATCTGATTTATCCATGTTAAATAAATCTTTAATATTTAACATTAATATAGTCTTTGTGGATATAACTATAAAAGTATAAAGCGATCTAAAAAAAATATTAAATGATATATAATTATCAATTAATAAATGCTGCGACTTGTCATTATTAATTTCTTTATTATTATTAATTAACGAATTAAAATTATTTTTAGCCTTATTATCGACGCCTAAGTGTAGCCAACTTACTTTTTTATTATTTTTGAGAAGTAAATTTGGCATATTGTTCCAAAAATCTGAAATAAATAATTTATAATTATCATTCTTAATAACTTTAAAATTTAAAAAATATGAAAAGATTGATACACCATTTTTAAAGGGAATAAAATTTGACTTCTTATTAAGGTTAAAGCAAGAAATAAAATATTTTAAAATAAATAATACAATTTTAAATAAATTAGGTATTAATGAAGAAATCTTAATATTAAAAAAATTTGTTAATTTATAATTTATTTTAAATCTTATATTTTTTTTAATGCATAATTCTTTAATTGATTTTGCAACACTTATATTGTCCGAATAAATTCTTATAAAATCTGGTTTTTCAAAATTAATAATTCTCTCAAATGCAATTAATTTAATACAATCACTGATAGATTTTGATTTATTGTCAGACTTTTCATAGATAGATGACATGTGCCAAAAATTATGAAATTCATTATTATAAAATATATTTTTAATACTAAGCTTTTCAGATCTTTTAGTTTCAATATTTTCTATAAATGATAAGTAAGCATCTCTAATTTCATATTTATGAGACCCAATATATTCATTTATTGAGTATCCTAATTTATTAAACCCATTCCAATAGTATGTCTTATTATTATTTTTTTTAGAAGATGATGTATATGTTGTTATATTAATTATTTTCATTTAATCTTTTATCTTTAATGGTTTAAATAAAATTAAAGGACTTATCTTTTAAGATACTTACTTTAGTAATAACATATTTCTTAAATTAAAACTTTATATAGTCATAGTTTATATTTTTTTAAAATTTTTAACAATAAAGCTGATAGATATTCGCTTAGTCCAATTAGAAAAAAAATATAAGAATTTATTGTGGTATTAGGAGTAAACAATCTAACACTTAAACGATATTCTCACCAAAGCCATAGTGCCTGTGCAGTATTTGTAGAATAACCAAGCTAGCTCAACATATAAATTGGGTACGGATGATCCTATACTTGACCTCTTCTCTCATTAGGTTTATGCTCCAAATAACTTCATATAAGCGCCAAACTTAGCTGAAGCAAACATTATGAGCGTTTGCTATGAAACACTATATATGCCTTACCAGAGGTTGATTGGTGTCAGGGTAGTGTCAGGGCAATTTGAAGGAATTAACTAATAGTCAATATTTAAGACTATAACAGTGTCGCGGGGTGGAGCAGTCTGGTAGCTCGTCAGGCTCATAACCTGAAGGTCGTAGGTTCAAATCCTACCCCCGCAACCAAGTAGATAGATTATTAATCTATAGATTTTCCATAATGTAAGTGTTTAAAGATATTATTAATAATAATAGTTAAAAATATGAAGGCTACATAAATGCTGAAATTAATTAAGTTAATTAAAACTGAAGCTGGAACTCATTTCCTTTTTCTGTTAACTTATATGCTAGGCTATGTTGGATTATTTATAAGAAGATTTATCTTCAAAAGGTTGTTTCAAAAGCTAGGCAGTGATTTTTCTTCAGAAATTGGAATTAAAGTGACTTTCCCTAAGCACATATCCCTTGGAAATAATTTTTCTATAATGAGATTTTAGTAGTTTAATTGCATTTAAAAATAGTTCAATTAAAATTGGTAGTAAGATAAGTATCAATGAAAATGTGAATATTAATGCTTTAAATGGAGGATATATTGAAATTGAAAAATCTTTAATAAATGTTTTTTTCTAAGATAACTAAACTCTATTTCATTAAATCTATTTAACTTACCTGTCTTAATAATTATTTTTTTCACAATAAATGTCTCATATAGAGGTTCAATGTATACCAAAATTTTTACTCAAATTAATCAATTATTTATTTTTATTTTTTTAATTCAATTTAATTTAAAAATATGAAATAAGAGTATGTAATAAAATAAACATGCTTTATGAAAGAAATATTGATAACAGGAGGTGCTGGCTATATAGGCTCAGTGCTGTGTAAGAACTTAGTAGAATTAGGTTATAGGATTACTTGCTTAGATAACCTAATGTTTAATAAAGATAGCATAATAGAATTATTGAAATATAAGAATTTTCATTTTGTAAATTTAGATATAAATGATTGGGTGCAAATGCGCCTTTTACTTAAATCAAAAAAATTTGATGCAGTGCTTCATCTAGCGTCTATTGTAGGTGATCCTGCCTGCAAACTTTACGATGAGCTAGCAATAAAAACTAATTGGGATAGTTCTAAATGGTTAATTGATGAGTGTAGAGCAATAAAAATTCCCAGATTTATTTTTGCTTCAACCTGTAGTAACTACGGTAAAATGAATAACTCTGAAGACTATGTTAATGAAGATTCTTCATTATCTCCAGTTTCACTCTATGCTGAACTTAAGGTAAAAGTAGAAGATTACATTTTAAATGAAATAGATAAATCAGAGCAATTTTCACCCACATGTCTTAGGTTTTCTACAGTATATGGTCTTTCGCCTAGAATGCGATTTGATCTTACAGTCAATGAGTTTGTTAAAGAACTTAGTCTCAGTAAACCTTTAGAAATTTATGGAGAGCAATTTTGGAGACCTTATTGTCATGTCAATGATTTTGCAAATGCCTATAGTTGTGTATTAAATTCAGATAAAGATAAAATAGCATATGAAGTATTCAATGTTGGAAACACTAGTGAAAATTATACAAAAAAAATGATTATTACAGAAATAGAAAAAGTTTTGCCCAATATATCCATAAAGTATGTTTCTAAATTTGAGGATCCTAGAGATTACCGTGTTGATTTTAGTAAAATTAAAGATGATTTAGGATTTATATCTAAATATACAGTCAAAGATGGGATATTAGAAATAAAGGAGGCAATTTTAAATAATAAATTTATTAATCCAGAAGATCAGATTTATTATAATATACCACATAGTAGCTAACTTATAATATCGATTCTAAATGATATTATTTATGTGATTTTGTACAAATAAAAATTATTATGATTGAAAAATTAATTAACTTCATACGACAAATTTATGGAACAAGTTCTTTTATTCCTCTTCATGCACCTATACTAGACGAAACAGATAAAGAGTATTTAATAAAAACTATAGAATCAGGTTTTGTTTCAACTGCTGGAGAATATGTGAGTGAATTTGAAGATCAAATAAAAAATTATTTGTCTTGTAATTACGCTATTTCAACTAATAGTGGTACGTCTGCGCTACATATTTCTTTATTATTATTAGGTGCATCTAGAAATACAGAAATAATAACTCAATCATTAACCTTTGTAGCTACTTGTAATGCGATAAGATATTGTAACGCTGACCCTGTATTTATTGATATTGATAAAGACACACTGGGTTTATCACCAAATTCATTACTTAAATTTCTTGAATCAAGTTGTGAAGTTAGAGATGATCAAAAATGTTGGAATAAGATTTCAAATAAAGAAATAGTAGCTTGTGTGCCAATGCATACATATGGATTTCCAGTAGAGATGGATAAATTAAATGAAGTCTGTGCTAATTATAATTTACCTATAATTGAAGATGCGGCTGAGTCATTTGGAAGTTTATATAGAAATAAAAGTACAGGAACATTAGGTAAGATTGGCACGCTAAGCTTTAATGGAAATAAAATTATAACTTCTGGTGCGGGAGGTATGATAATCACAAATGATAAAAACCTAGCTAAAAGAGCAAAGCACTTAACAACAACTGCAAAAATTGATCACCCATGGGAATTCATTCATGATGAAGTTGGTTATAACTATAGAATGCCTAATATTAATGCCGCATTGGGTATCTCTCAGATAAAAAAATTGCCAAAAATTCTGAAAAATAAAAGAAAGATAGCAATTGAGTACAAAAATTGGGGCAAAGACAACAATATTAAATTTATAGATGAGTCAAAAGCATCTTCAGCTAATTTTTGGCTAAATACAATGATTGCTAAAGACTTAAACGAAAGAGACGAAATTTTAAAGCAAACAAATAATCTGGGAATAATGACAAGGCCAGCATGGAAGCCTATGCATAAACTAGATATGTTTAGAGATTCACACAAAACTCAACTAATAAATACTGATTGGGCGTATGATCGAATTATTAATTTACCAAGTAGCTTTAACGACAAAATTTAATAAGAATCTTTATTTTAAAAAAACTAGAAAATACTCAAATTTTTATTTGATAGAATAGTTAATATTTCAAAAATCAAAAGAAAATTTATTCTTTAGTATTTGCAGAAAAGAAATAGTTTTAAACCTTGGATACATTCTCACACATACAAGCTTTCTAATCCAGGAAAATGATTCTATAGCTAATATATTTGAGTACTCTTAGCTTTTATAAGTAAAGTTTATTTAAATATTATTTTGATTTATTTCATTATCTAATAAAAACATAATTAAATGATTTATTAAATTTAGTGGCTTTAAACATTTCTTCATTATGTTTTTTATGTAAAATTTTAAAATTATGTTTATTCATTATTTGCAACACTTTATTATATTGTTCAGTAAAATTTTCATTTATTTCAATAGATAAACTTTTTATCTTTTTGTTGCTTAGATATTTGGCAGCACCGTCTAATATTAAGTGCTCTATTCCATCTACATCAATCTTGATATAATCAGGTATCTCTAATATTTTATTATCGAGCAAATAATTGATACTTGTACCAAATAAAGTATAATTCATTTCAGCTTGAAAACTTTCGCCTTCAAAATTTAAGTTTTCGCCAAATGAATTCAGGGCGCCTCCTTCTATAAATTGACCTTCTTGCATAGTAAGAAATTTATTTTCTTTATTTGTTAGTGGAATTGGAAAAATTTTAATATTTTTTTCAAATTTATTGATTGAAATATTTCTACTTAAAACTCTTAAATTTGAAGTTGAAGGTTCAAATGAAATTGTCTTAGAATTCTTATGCTTTATTGCATTATAAATTGAATATAGCCCAATGTTAGCTCCAATATCCCAAAAAATTATTTCTTCAGAGGTATTAAACTCATTAATCCATTCAATTGTTTCTGGTTCTTTTGAAAAATAGGTATCTACTCTAAAATCTACAAGTTGATTAGGAACAAAAAAATTAATTTTTTTATTTAAAATTATTAACTCTCTATAAGAATTAATTTCTAAAAATTCATTAAAATAGATTAATATTTTTCTTTTTGTTATAAGAAAAAATATCTTATCAAAATAATAAAGTGTTTTATAAAAAAATAGACTGAGTTTTTTTACCATATTTTAACTATGATGAACGTCCAAGTAATTATTTTTGTAACTAAAAACTGTTGGTCTCAAAAATAAACAATTAGATATTATTGTTATAATCTTTTTATTCGATATATCTATCAACTTAGAGCAACCCGCATTTAACATATAGTGATTATTATCTATTGAAAATTTAATAATTTTTGTTGTTGGATTAGAAAAAAACAATTCATTTTTATCAAAACCTCCAAAATATTTTTGAATTCTGTAATGATTATTTTTAAATAAGGATGTTTTTACAAGATTACTCTTTATTTTTCCATCATAAGAAATTTTTGTTGATTTTGCCAATGTATTACCGTGAACAAAAGAAAATAGATTATTATTATGTGAATACCCAATATAACAACGATTTGAAATTAAAACATCTTCTTCAATATTTTCTTCAGAGTAATGATGAATATAAAACACACCATAGTTTTCTATCCCATCTAAATAATCTGAATTTATTTCAATTTCATTTGAAAGATCTAAATTATAGTATCTCTTTTTTTTAATTAATTTATTTTCCTTTGAAAAAAAATGAATTTCTACCCATGAATCTTTAATTTTATAGAAAATATTCAAAATATCCGAATATTTAAATTTTGTCGTAAAATTATTATCAGTTCTCCATGCAAAAGCATCACTTATAGAAGATGTTTCAAGTGTTCTTATAGATATAGGAACGGGCCTAATTTTAAGTAGATTTCTGAGTGTAATTATACTGCTAAATAAGGCAATATTTTTAATTAATGATTTCATTAATCTCTTTCTTTAATTCAGCTACTTTTGTAAATTTATTTTCACTTAATATAGACTCATGTGGTGGATGAGTATGTTCAAATGAAAGATGTTGATCTTTTAATGAAGCATATATTGGTATTCCAAGATAGTCTTTGGTGACTAAAAATATTTCTGGTTTAATTAGTTTCTGATCAAGCTCTATACAGTTTGTATAATTCGTTTTAATTTGAAATTTTTCTTCTATATGTTGTGTTTTTATATTTACTAAATAAGCATCAAAATATTCTATTATTGGTTTCTCATATATATTTTTTATGAATATAAAATTCTTTTCTGCATTCTTATTTCCTAAAGAGCATACAGAACTTAAGATAGTGCCTTTTTTAGAAGCCATAGAATATGGGTATTCAGATTGATAAGATGAGAAACCAGTATTTACATTCATAAATATTTTTAAATTTCCTCGATAACTAGGGGATGTATCAGTAAAATTATTAAAATTTTTAAGTTTTAAGTTATCATAATTAGATAATTCCTCCGGATGTGCTAAAAAATAAATTTCACTATTGGTATTTTTGTTACAACTTATGTGATAAAATTCACTTTCTTCTTCTATTTTTTCTATTTTTTCTACTATCCAGAAATCATTTTTCGGCCAACATTTATATAAATTTATTGATTTTGAAGTAGTACCATTATTTTGAAAAGTTGGTATTTGAATTTCAGAAGAGAAAAGTTCACTACTTAAATTAAAAAAATAATTCATTTAACTATATTGAGCTCATAAATTATAACTTACATCTAAGAAAAACAAATAAAAACAAATAAAAACAAATAAAAGTGTTAAAATAATATTTCTTTCAAATGTATTTATATTTTCATTCATTGTTTAATATTTTATTAAAATAAATATTATTCCGGATTATATAATTACTAAATATTTTTTATTAAATTATGTCAATAAAAATTAGTGTTAAAATATTGAAATGGAAAAAATAAAAAAAAGGGGGTGGGGTTCGAACTCTTGATACGGTCATTTATATATACTCTTCCAAATATAGTAATATTTTCCTATTGCAACTAGTAATTAAAAAAGAGATTTTATATTGGATGTTGCACATGAAAATAATATCCTTGCCAGATCAGCATGAACACAAAAAGACTTACTTCCAATAAATAAAAATTATTATTTTGAAAATTTAGAAAATACAGAATTTTTATTTGATAGGATAGTTAATATTCCAAGTTCAGTTACAAGTAATTAATTTTAAAATTAATTAACAATTCAAATTTAATAGTTATTATCTTAGATACTCCTTAATCTGCTTTATAATAACTGACAATAAAAAAATCATTATTATTAGCGTAATTGCTATTACTATATTAGTATCGATTACATCTTTTAGATTAAAATCATTTATACTAACAATATTTTTAATTGATGCTCCAACATTTACATAAATATATAACCATGGAATTACTCCTATTAATGTAGCCACTAGAAATGAGAAATATTTCATTCCTGATATAGAAGCTAGAACACTTTGTAATGAAAATGGTATGCCACCAATAATTCTGATGATTATTAGATAATAAAAACTATTATTTTCTATGTTATTTATAACTTTTTTAAATTTATCACTTTTAATTTTAGCAATTAATTCTTTTTTTTTAATTATAGACCCACTGAAAAAGTATAAAATGCTGGAACCTAAAACTTCTCCTAAATACATAACACTAAATCCATAAATAGAGCCCAAATAGAAACTAGCAATAATAACTACTGGAGTAATAGGTAAAAATAATATTATACAGATAAGTGTTACACTTAGAGTAAATAAAGTAGAAAAAAATAAGTTATTATCAATGAAAAGTCTAATACTCCCATCATATTGAAAAATATTTTGTATAAATAAGTTATAGTTAATATTTATAAAATATAATGTCAGTAATAATATAATTAGTAAAATACTACTTACAATATATTTTGTTTTAGACATAAAAAATTACAATATAATTATATTAATTAATCTCAAGTATTATATAAACATAGTTAAATTATAGTTAAAAGTTATGACACAAGTAGTAATACCAACAGCTGGTATAGGTAGTAGATTAGGTACCTTGACTAGTAACATTAATAAAGCGCTTATTCCGGTTGGAACAAGACCCGCTATATCATATATTATTGATGGGTATCCATTAACTTACAAATTTATAATTGCTCTAGGTTATAAAGGGAGCTACATAAAAGATTACCTAGGCATTGCATATCCAAACAGAAAATTTATTTATGTTAATGTTGAACCTTATGATGGCAAGGGCTCAGGACTAGGCCATACTCTAAAACAATGTAAGAAATATATTACAGAAGATTTTTTTTTCCACAGTAATGATGGTATTATTCTTGATAAAATTGACTTTAAATCAATAAAATCAGATACAATTTTTTTAAGTGGTCGTAATATCGATGCTTTAAAATATAGAACCGTTAAAGTATCTAAAAGTAATGTAGTTAAATTATATGATAAAACTACAAGGAAAATTCCTAATACATATAATTATGTTGGTATTGCCTATATTAAAAACTTTAAAAATTTTAAAAACTATCTGTCAAAAATATCTATTGAATTAGGAGAGTCAGACTATTTTATTAATAAAATAAAAAAGAGACAGAGTGTATTATTTCATCTAATTCAAAGTTGGTACGATGTAGGAGATATTGATGATCTAAAGAGAGCACAAAAAGAAATTTCAGATTTTGATAATTTACCAAAAGAAGATGAATTTATTTATTTTAATAATGAAAGGGTTATTAAATTTTTTATTCAATCAGATTTAGCTTTAAAAAGAATAAACAGAGCCAAGATACTTAAAGGCTTTGTTCCAAAAATTGTTGCAACCAAAAAAAATTTTTATGCTTATGAGTATGTTGAAGGAGAATTATTTTCTAAAAAAATAGATTTATACAAAAACTTTGATAACTTTTTAAGATCCTGTAAAAAAGATTTTTGGGTTAAGAAAAAATTAGGAGCTAAAGATAAAGAAAATTTTAAGAATGTTTGTTTTAAGTTTTACTATGATAAAACCTTAGAAAGAATAAGTAGCTTTTATCAAAATCATTATATAAATGATGACAAGGAAATAATTAATAATCGTAAAACAGATACATTAAGTAACTTAATATCGAATATTGACTGGGATGACTTAAGCTCTGGGATTCCCACAAGAATACATGGAGATTTTCATTTTGAAAATATTCTTTACACAAAAAAAGATAAGTACCAATTTATAGATTGGAGACAAGATTTTGGAGGAATTCTAGAATATGGCGATATGTATTATGATTTAGCAAAATTATACCATGGCATTATTGTTGATCATGGGGCAATAAGAAATAATATGTTTAAAATTAATTTATCAGATACTGGGAAAATAGTAGACTATGAACTTTATAGAAAACAAACATCATATGAATGTGAGAATATTTTTCTTAACTTTCTTAGTAAAAATAATATATCTGTAAAAAAAGTGAAACTATTAACAGCACTGATATACTTAAACATTGCAACTTTGCACCATCAGCCTTATTCTATTTTTTTATACTATCTAGGTAAAAATATGTTAAGTCAGGTGCTAAATGAAAAATAATATAATTGAAAAACCATGGGGCCATGAAGAGTTAATAGAACTAAATGATAAATATTGTTTAAAAAAACTTCTTATGAAAGCTGGTAAGAGATGTAGTCTTCAATACCATGAAAAAAAAATAGAAACTATTTATGTACTTGAAGGTGACTTATTTATAGAAACTGATAAAGACACTATTATTTTAAAACCTGGTGAAACAATAACTCTCAAACCAGGTGACATTCATAGAATGTCCGCAAGAGATAATGACGCTTTATACTTAGAATCATCAACTCCAGAGCTAGAAGATGTTGTTAGAATTGAAGATGATTATGGTAGAAATTGATGTTAAATCTTACTTACTATAAATATTTTTCCAGTTAGACCGTAATTCCCAAAGTCAACTAAATCAACGCCGTTTAAAATAACAAATTCATTAACTGCGCCTATTTCACCTTTTTTCGAATTGGCTTTAAAATTATAGTAATTGTCTATAATTATTACCGTACCTTCTTGTAATAAGTGCTTACAAAAATTTAGAGCTGCTAGTCCAGGACTATAAAGATCCATATCTATTTGAATTACAGCAGCTTTTTCTAGCTTGTAATCATCAACTAAATTATTATTTTCTATAATTTTTGGCAGTGTTTGTTCGACAAAGCCCTTAACTAATTTAAATCTTGTCTTAGATATCTTATTAAGCCTTTTTCTAG
>CESE01052764.1_pt1 | contig 14102 bp, 10 predicted proteins | sample 350271 | NCBI WGS metagenome assembly CESE01 (sample SAMEA2621536, study PRJEB7988) | marine metagenome | isolation source: saline water (ENVO:00002010), including | reverse complement strand
TGGAAATGCGATCAATAGTTTTATTAGAATTATAAATATCCGCAATTACCTTGAAGTAACCAACTCTAATGAGTAAACGAATTGTCTCACTTAGATACAAGCAGGTATAGAGCGCTAAAGCCAATGATGGAGCCAGAGAAAAGCTCGAACAATGTGTGTCGCTTTAAATAAACTCTAGCCCACGCAACAGCGCCTGCGATAAAAGATAATGCAATGACAACCAGAAGACTTCCTTGGTTATAAAAATCGAATAATCTTAGATACAAGGCTATAAATCCAGCGATGCCTGCCATGTGAGCGCTACTCTTGAAAAAGGGCAATGCAATGGTAGATGCAAAAACAACTACTGCACTGGCGAGTATGCTAAAAGTGACCTCCATCGGCACTTCATTGCGGGCTAGGAAGTTTGCCGTAGCCAGCATGCTTGCCGCAGCGGTCAGATAAGGGTAAATTCGTTCTTCCTTTTTAACAAGGTGAATGCTAGAAATAATACCTGTCCACCGCAGCAATATCGTTCCGAACATCGGCCCAACATACGTTCCAAGGAAGACAATTCCTGTAATTCTAAAAACAAGCGAAATATCGATGACCTGCGGGACAACAAATAAAATATAAACAACCCCAATAGTCGGAAGGATTCCTGGATGGAATAAATAGCTAATTACCTGAGCAGTAATATGTTTAAGGCTAAAATTCAAGTTAAAGCTCTTTTCTCATTCTCGCTACTGGTATATCGAGTTGTTCCCTGTACTTAGCTACAGTTCTGCGGGCGATAGGATAACCCTTTTCCTTTAGAATATTAGCGAGTGCTTCATCTGTTAAAGGCTTGCGTTTGTTTTCTTCATCAACGACATCTTCAAGAATTTTCTTGATTTCACGGGTACTGACTTCTTCTCCTTCTGAGTTTGTCATGGACTCTGAGAAGAACCGTTTTATTAAGAAGGTTCCGTAGGGTGTTTGTATGTATTTGTTTGATGCGACGCGGGAGACTGTGGAGATATCCATCCCAATTTCTTCAGCAATATCTTTTAATATCATCGGCCTAAGCTTCCGCTCATCACCGGTTAAGAAATATTCTTCCTGATAATTTAGGATGCAGCTCATGGTGAGCATTAGAGTTTGTTGCCGCTGAACAATGGCGTCAATAAACCATTTTGCACTATCAAGTTTTTGCTTCACAAAAAGCGCTGCTTCCTTTTCTGATTTATTTTTCTCAGTACTTGCTTTGTAATGCTCAAGCATCTCGCGATACTTACCACTTAAGCTAAGCTCTGGAGCATTTTTACCATTGAGGGACAGCTGTAATTCGTCATCTACAATTTGTAGATTATAATCCGGAATAACATTTTCCGTTGGTCGACTCATGTTAGAAGACCCCCCTGGTTTGGGGTTTAATCTGCCTATTTCTTCAATGGCTTCTCGCAACCCTTCCTCATCTATTCCAAGTCTATCCATGAGTTTTTGATAGTGACGTTTTACAAAAACATCAAAGTACTGGTCGAGTATTGAAATAGCTAGATTGACCTTTAGAGAGGGTGTTTTGCGCTCTAATTGTATTAAGAGACACTCTTGTAAATCACGGGCACCAACTCCGGCGGGGTCTAGATCTTGAATCACTTGAAGTAGCCTCTCCAAAGTTGATTCGTCTGTGAAAACACCTTGAGAAAAGGCCAAGTCATCTACAATATCTTCCAAGGGCCTTCTCAATAACCCATCATCGTCAATGGTTCCAACGAGGTAGATGCAAAGGTCTAAATCGTCCTCGTTAAGATTACGTAAATGAAGCTGAGAGGTGAGGCTTTCATGAAAGCTTTCACTAACGACGACGGGTGACTCATAGAGCTCGTCGTCAGCACTGTAATTATTTGCCTTTGTCTTGTAATCAGGGGTATCGTCATCAGGGATGTAGTCATCCCAGTTGATTTCCTCCATGCTGTCTCGAACTTCACGTTCCTCGTTTGGGTCGTTGTCGAAAGTGTCTTCAGCTTTATCTAATCCTTCAGCAAGGGCTGGGTTTTCTTCGAGCTCCTCCTTTATACGGGCTTCAAGACTTTGCGTTGGCAATTGCACAAGCTTCATCAACTGAATCTGTTGAGGACTCAACTTCTGCTGAAGTTTATGTGCAAGTGACTGCTTTAGCATGAAATACGTAGAATAGCCGTTTGAAAATTAAAAATTTGCGCTTCCTGGGGTTCTTGGAAAAGGAATAACATCTCTGATGTTACCCATTCCGGTAGCGAATAAAACAAGTCGTTCAAAACCGAGTCCGAACCCGCTGTGAATGCAAGTGCCAAACTTTCGCGTTTCTAAGTACCACCAAAGCTCCTCCTCTGGAATACCTACCGCCGCTACTTTCTCCTTTAGTACATCGTAGCGTTCCTCGCGCTGAGAACCACCGGCTATTTCGCCTATGCCAGGAAATAAAACATCCATAGCCCGTACCGTCTTACCATCATCATTGAGGCGCATGTAAAAGGCTTTAATGTTTGCTGGGTAATCGTAGATTACTACGGGCGCCTTGAAATGCTTTTCTACAAGAAAGCGCTCGTGTTCACTTTGTAAATCGATTCCCCAATCTGTGATGGGATATTTAAATTTCTTCTTCTTGTTAGGCTTGCTGTTTCGTAATATGTCTATTGCTTCGGTATAACTCAAGCGTATGAAATCGTTATGGACTACAGACTCAAGTTTTTCTATTAGGCTCTGATCGGCACGTTCGATCGTAGGCTTTCCCTTCTGCTCGTCGGCAAAACGTGCGTCAAGAAATTCAAGATCAGCACGACAATGCTCGAGCACATAGGAAAGTGTGTGTTTTAAAAAATCCTCAGCAAGGTCAATATTCATCTCTAAATCATGAAAAGCCATCTCCGGCTCAACCATCCAAAATTCAGCTAAATGTCTCGTGGTATTTGAGTTTTCAGCGCGGAATGTAGGCCCGAAAGTATAGACCTTACCCAGACCCATAGCGCCTAGCTCGCCTTCAAGCTGTCCACTTACCGTAAGGTGTGTTTCTTTTCCAAAAAAGTCCTCTGAGGAGTCTTTATCAGTGCCATTTGGCAATGTGGAGACACGGAACATTTCACCTGCTCCTTCAGCATCTGAACCAGTAATAATAGGGCTGTGCCAGTTGAAAAACCCCTCTTTATTAAAGTAGCTATGAATGGCAAAAGAAAGCGCATGACGTAACCTGAACACGGCACCAAAAGTATTTGTGCGTGGTCTTAAATGGGCAATCTCTCGCAAGAACTCAAGACTGTGTTTTTTGGGCTGGAGTGGATATTCATCTACAGGTGCATCACCCAAAACTTCAAACCCTTCAACAATAACCTCGACCGTTTGACCTTTCCCTTTGCTTTCCGTTAAAACACCCGTGATTGCTAAGCAAGATCCGGTGGTAACTCGTTTGAGCTGTTTTTCGTCTTCCTTTTCGAAATCGATAACACACTGCATATTTGCGAGGCAAGACCCATCGTTTAGGGCAATAAATCTATTGCTTCTGAAGGAACGAACCCATCCCTTGACAGTGATTTTGGCGCCTATTTCCGGCTGCTGTAGAACTTGCTTTATGCTCATCTTAAGTAAATCTTAATTACAAAGATGCGTTTTCGAAATCAATTAAGACCCGCTCTTTAGGAAAAACAAGGCAAGTACAATTAATTGGCACGAAAATTGACGATAAACCGGCACACCAGAAACACTTTCTGTTTAAAACGTTTCTTAAGTTGCATAAAAACTTACTTTTGCCCCGCATTGCATGATGACAACGGATCAAGACATACATCGTATTTACGCTAAAGGATTCGAATTGTTTAAGCAGTTTGGTATCAAGGCGGTTACCATGGATCAAATCTCCCAGGCCTGCGGAATATCCAAAAAGACGCTTTATAAGTATGTGGACAACAAGCAAGACTTTTTAATGAAGGCGTTTTTATTCATCGCTGAGGTTATGAATATGGAGTTGCGTGCAGCAGTGAGCTCCAAGAAAGGCAATGCCATAGACGAATTGTTTGCAATCGAAAAGTTTGCTGAGCTCCGAATACGCGGTGAAGAGGATAAGCTCATATTCCAACTAGGTTTCTATTATCCGGAGGTTGCCACCGTTCTAAAGAAGAAGCGAGAAGAAATAGTTTTTTCTTTTACAAGAATCAACTTGAACAAGGGAATAGACGAAGGAACGTATAGAAAGGATTTGCACATTGAGCACATCGCTATGCTTTATTACGGACATATTCTTGCGTTACATGAAAGCGTTATATCGGATACAACTTTGGATCTAGATGACTTGAGAAATACCAGTCTGAAATACCATATTCGAGGCATCGCATCCGCGAAAGGTCTCGATTACTTAAATAAATTAATACAAACAGAACAATGAAAAAAAACGCTCTGCTGCTTGTTTCCATGTTCATTGCGCTTTCTGCGCAAGGTCAGCAAAAATTCACGCTGTCTTCTGCACAGGATTATGCACTTGACCATGCTTACGGGGTGCAAATTGCTAGACTTGAGATTGATCGAGCGAAGCAAATTTATAGACAAAATCTTGCGGCTGGATTGCCTCAGGCAAGTGCTCAGGGTCAATATGCCTACAACATAGAGCTGGCCTCTTTGGTAGCAGATCTAGACAATGACCCGAGCACCTTAGAAAAGCTAACTTTTGGAACAGACTATCAAGCACAAGGTGGTCTTGTTGTCACCCAGTTGCTTTTTGACGGCTCTTATGTGGTGGCACTAATGGCGGCGAAAGTATTGAAAAATAACGCTGCATTGGGCATGGAGAAATCCAAAGCGGAACTCCGACGCGAGGTAGCGAAGGCCTATCATTTGGCCCTACTTAGTGAGGAGAGCGTGGAGGTTTTAAAAGCAAATGTGGGTTACCTCGCGGACTTGGCTCAAGAAATGCAAAAGTTAAACCAAGCCGGTATGGTAAGTAAGGCAGATGCAGATCAAATGATGCTGAACTATAACAATATTAAAAACGCATTGCGCTACAGCGAAGGTCAGGCAAATGTTACTAAGATGTTGCTGAAATTACAGATGGGTTTCGCCGTCGATCAGGAGCTTTTACTAGCGGATGACCTTGAAGACTTGGTGGTAAAAGCTGCAGGCTCTTCCTCCATGGCTGATCTAGCATTTGACGCGAAGAACACGGTGGACTACATGTCTGTAGCAAATAGAGTTGAAGGTGCAAAGCTAGAGGTCAAAAATGAGTACATGCAGTTTTTGCCATCTGTTGCTGTGAGCTACCAGAATAATATTCAATACCAAAGCCAAGACGCGAATATCTTTAGTGATAACGCCATAGATATTCCAAGCAGTTTGGTAGGAGCAAGCATTAATATTCCATTATGGAGCTCAGGTGGAGGCGCAGCATCACTCCAGCAGGCTAAAATCAGGAGAGATCAATCACTTATTGGTTTAACCCAATTAGAGCAAGGCTTGAAGATGCAACACGTGTCTTTAGTGAATGAGTTTCACCGCTCCGTAGCGGACTATTTGGCACAGAAAGAAAATGTGGAATTGGCGCAGAGAATTCGTGACCAACGTCGCAAAGAATATGAGCAAGGCATGGTTTCTTCTATGGATCTTACTCAAGCGGAATCCCAGTATCAAGAGGGACTTCAAGGATTGTTCATGTCTGCTCAAACAGCACTAGACAAACAATCCGAATTGGAATATTTAATGACAAAACAGACCTTGAAATAATACCTTATCATGAAAAAAACGTTATCCATTTTTAGTATTGTACTTCTCGCAGCTTGTAGCTCGCCAGAGCAAGCGACTGGAGATATAGCAGCATTGAGCGCACAAAAAGACAGTCTTGTGTCTGTTCGTTCTGAGCTAAATACTCAAATTACGCTGTTAGAAGAGCAGCTTTCTAAGCTAGACACTACGGTGCGCTACGACGCTGTTACAGCATTGAGCATTGAATCGGCCATATTCCTTCATTATTTTGATGTTTTTGGTACGGTTGAAGCGGACAAGAGCATCAGCCTATATCCTTCTGCAAACGGCAAAGTGGAGAAGATCTATGTTAAAAATGGCCAACGCGTTTCTAAGGGTCAATTATTAATCAGCCTAGACACCGACATCTTACAGTCTTCTTTGAAAGAGTTAGAGAACGGTCTGGCGCTTGCGAAGACGATGTTTGAGAAGCAACAGAAATTATGGATGGATGAACAGATAGGTTCGGAGATTCAATTTCTACAGGCCCAGAACCAATACAATGGTTTGGTTCAGCGTGTTAAGACATTAAAGGAACAAATTCAGTTGAGTGAGGTTCACGCCCCTTTTGCAGGTACTATTGACAACATCTTCGTCAAAGAGGGTGAAATGGCAGGTCCGCAATCTCCATCGATGAGGCTGGTGAACACATCTGGTGTTTATGTTAAAGCAGATGTCCCAGAAACGTATGCCAATCGCGTTCGCGTGGGGACCCCGGCTAATATTGCGTTTACCGCAATGGACTACGAAGTAGCCGCCGAAGTCTTGCAAGTGGGACAATTTATTGCTCAAGGAAACCGCACATTTTCTATCAATGTGAGCTTACCTGTTACTGAGGGCGTGAAGCCAAACCAAATGGTGCATGTAGCCTTACAGGATTATAAAAATGAAGACGCATTAACGGTACCTGCAAGTTTGGTTCAGCAGGACGTGGAAGGAAATGACTTCGTTTATACCCTAAAGACTGTTAACCGTGCTGCCTACTATGAAGTGGCAAAGACGTGGGTTACCACTGGGTTGACTTTCGGAGACACGACTGAAGTCACCACGGGCCTTGAACAGGGCATGATGGTGATCGACAAGGGTTCACGTAGCGTCCGCACTGGACAACGTGTAGTAAAAGGTTAATAGTAGAAATACGCCACCAACATGGAAGAAAAGAAAAGTATAATCAAACAGTTTGGTCCTTCTACCTTCTCGGTGAAGAACACCATGACGGTATACGTGCTCACGGCCATTGTATTTATTGCAGGCTTCATGAGTTATAATTCAATGCCCTCTGAGGCATTTCCTGAAATTGTTACTCCTGAAATCTATGTGGGTACTCCTTATCCCGGAAACTCACCGGTGGATTTAGAGAAACTCATTACCCGCCCTTTAGAGAAAGAAATTAATGGTATTTCAGGGGTAGATGCGATCAATTCTACTTCGGTAGAAGGATACTCTACCATTCAGGTTAAGTTCAACTTTGATGTCTCTCCTGACGAAGCTTTGAGAAAAGTAAAAGACAAGGTAGACGCCGCAATGGGCCAGCCAGATTTTCCCACAGATTTGCCGGCGGACCCAAACGTGTTTGAATTGAACTTCTCAGAATTGATGCCCATAGCAAATATCAACATGTCAGGAGAGTTTTCTCTGGACCAGCTGAAGGAATATGGTGAGTTTTTAGAAGAGAAAATAGAGGGTCTTACAGAAATCTCAAAAGTAGACATCCGCGGTATTGACGATAAAGAGTTGCGAATCCTTGTTGACAACAAAAAGTTGGAGAGTATGCAGCTTGGGTTTAACGATATCGCAGGGGCTATTCAGAATGAAAACATGACCATTTCCGGGGGAAACCTTCTTGTAGACGGTTACCGACGCAACGTCCGCGTGGTCGGAGAAATTCGTGATTTAGATGAACTGCGCAATGTGATTATAAAGAGTGAAAAGATGATGCTCGTTCGTTTAGGCGACGTGGCAGAGATTGAATTTGATGAGGTAGAGCGTCAATCCTATGCTCGCCAGTACGGTTCTTCTGTAGTGATGTTAGACGTATTTAAGCGTTCGGGTGAAAATCAGATTATTGTTTCTGAAAAGATTGCTCAAATATTAGCAGAGGCGCAGGAAAGCTATTTCCCAGACAACCTCAACATATCTGTAACGAACGATACTTCTGAGCAAACGAAAACACAAGTAGCGGATCTTGAAAACTCGATTATTTTTGGAATGCTTCTCGTGGTTATTGTCTTGATGTTTTTCTTGGGATTGCGCAATGCACTTTTTGTTGGGATTGCTATTCCAATGTCTATGCTCATGAGTTTTGTAATTCTCAATGCCTTGGGAGTAACTTTAAATACGATTGTTCTTTTTGCCTTGGTTTTGGCTTTAGGCATGTTAGTAGATAACGGAATTGTTGTGGTAGAGAATATCTACCGATTCATGGATGAAGGCTACGACCGTATTACTGCGGCGAAGTTGGGTGCGGGCGAAGTGGCTATGCCAATTATAGCCTCTACAGCAACCACCTTAGCGGCATTCCTGCCCTTAGCTTTCTGGCCGGGTCTCTTCGGGGAATTCATGAAGTACTTACCGTTGACGTTAATTACCGTTCTGTCGTCTTCTTTGTTCGTGGCACTGGTGATTAATCCAGGATTAACAGCGGCACTTATGAAAGTAGAAGAGGCTCCCTTAAATAAAAAAAGGGTAGCTATCTACAGCATTTTAGCTATAGTTTTAGGTGTAGTGATTGCCTATGGTGCTGGTAAAATGGCTTGGGGTAATCTGTTTATTTACTCCGGTTCTTTCGCACTGATTTATACCTATTTCGTGGTTCCTTCAACCAAGTGGTTTCAGACCATTTTGCTTCCATCTCTAGAGAACAGTTATAAATCTGTTTTAGCCTATGCTTTATCAGGCAAAAAGCCCATCCTGTTTTTTGCGGGGACATTTGCCCTACTTATTTTCTCAGGGATACTTCTCGGAGCTTTTCCTCCAAAGACACTGTTCTTTCCAGAAAACATGCCGAACCAGGCGATGGTCTATATCCAGATGCCAATTGGTACCGACATAGCGCAAACCAACGAAGTAACCCTGGAGCTTGAAAAAGAGGTCATGGAGATTGTAAGTGAATACAACTATGTCGATGTCAACGGTGTGCAGCAGAACTACATGGTAGAATCGGTTATTGCTCAGGTTGGTGAAGGAACGAGTGATCCTAACGCGGGGCCATCTATGGCACAGACACCGAACAAAGCAAAAATCACAGTGGCTTTTTATAAGTTCTCAGATCGAGTAGATACGGAGGGTAACCGTGTGAATTCTTCTGATGTATTGAAAAAGATTCGCGCGACCCTCAGCGATTACCCTGGCGTGGTTATTTCAGTAGCAAAAGACAGCAATGGACCCCCAACAGGCCCCCCAGTAAATATTGAGGTCAGCGGTAATGATTACTACCAATTGGTTGAGGTTGCGGATGGTATCAAAGCCTTCATTAACAACCAAAGTATTGCAGGAATTGAGGAATTGAAACTAGATGTAGAAACCGGAAAACCTGAAATGCCGATCACGGTAGACCGTGTCAAAGCAAGGGCCTTAGGCTTAAGCTCTGCACAAATCGGGGATGCGATGCGTACCGCTTTGTTCGGTAAGGAAGTTTCGCGTTTTAAAAACGGTGAAGATGATTATCCCATTAATATTCGGATGAGTGACCAATATCGTTACAATGTCGAGGACTTGATGAATCAGAAAATCACCTTCCGTGACCAGGCCAGTGGAAAAATCAAGCAAGTCCCGATCTCGGCAGTAGCTAAGGCTAAAAAAACATCTACGTTCTCCTCCGTGAAACGCAAGGATTTAAAACGCGTGATTTCTATTCAATCCAATCTATTGGAAGGAGCTAATCCAACAGAAACAGTGGACGCTATAAAAGTAGCGATGGCCGGTTACGACCTTCCACAGGACATCAGCGTGGACTTTACCGGTGAGCAAGAGGAGCAAGCTAAAGAACTTGATTTCCTTTCTGGCGCACTACTAATGGCGGTATTCTTGATCTTCTTGATTTTAGTAAGCCAATTCAACTCAGCTTCTACTCCCTTTATCATCCTTGTAACCGTGGTGTTCTCCTTGATCGGAGTCTTCTTGGGGTTAGTTATTTTCCGAATGGAGTTCGTGATTATGATGACGATGATCGGTATTATATCGCTGGCGGGTATTGTGGTAAATAACGCCATTGTATTGATTGACTTCATCAAACAGCTTTCCTCGCGTAAGCTTGCCGAATTAGGTCTGGATGAAAAGGATAAATTACCTGTACCGATCTTGATCGATACTATTGTAGAAGCTGGACGTACTCGTTTGCGCCCCGTATTGTTAACCGCCATCACGACCATATTGGGATTGATTCCATTAGCTACGGGGATGAACATCAACTTCTACACCTTATTTAGCGAAAACAATCCACATATCTTCTTTGGTGGAGATAACGTGGTGTTCTGGGGTCCAATGTCGTGGACAGTCATCTTTGGATTGACCTTTGCAACATTCCTCACCCTTGTTATTGTCCCCGTGATGTACTTCCTTTTTGAGAGTATACAGCGGTTCATGGCACGACTTTTCGCATAAGTTGATTGGTCGTAAAAAACTAGAATTCAAAAACCCACGACGCATAGCGTCGCGGGTTTTTATTTGCGCTAATTTTGCAAAATGATCAAAGCCCTTCGCGCATTAGAACTACATGAACTTCAAGACTTCACCCAAGAGGTTAAATCTGAGGTCCTACTGCGCGTCAAAGAAAAAATACCACACCTTGAATCTTCCTTGGCCGTAGCGGAATTAACCGTGGCCTTGCACTATGTGCTAAATACTCCAGAGGATGTGCTTATCTGGGACGTAGGCCACCAGGGATACATCCACAAAGCCCTTACAGGTCGTATTAAGTCTCTAGACCACCAGCGTACACGTGGCGGTATTTCAGGATTTCTTAATCGTGCAGAGAGTCCATTTGACTTTTTTGGCGCAGGACATGCCTCAACGAGTATCAGTGCGTTGGCCGGTGTTTGTATGGCAGATGCTATTAAAAAACATAAGCGTCATAGGATAGCTGTGGTTGGAGATGGTTCTTTTACCGGCGGCCAGACTTTTGAGGCCCTCAATCACTTAGGGACCATAGATACAAATGCCTTGGTGATTCTAAACGACAACAATGGAAGTATAGATCAAACGATCGGTGTATTACACAACCATCAGAATTACCAAGCTTATTTTAAAAGTCTTGGATGGGAGTACCATCTTTGCGAAGATGGAAATGACGTTACAGCTTTAGTAGCACAATTACAACAGGCATTGACGCTCGGTGGAAAGCGAGTTATACATGTTAAAACTACCCGTCCTGACCTCAGTCCTCCTAAGTCTTACAAGCCAGGAACTACTTTTCAGTGGTGGGCGGCAGAGGAAATGAGTTTGATTTTAGCGGCTCATCCTGAACTTCAGATTCTAAGTCCAGCCATGTTCGCAGGAAGTGGCTTTGCGCCACTTCGCGAAAAGTATCCGCAGCAACTCCATGATACGGGCATCAACGAGCCACATACAGTGACCACAGCTGCTGGAATTGCCGCAGCTGGTGGAAAGGCTTGGGTACACATTTACAGTACGTTTCTTCAGCGTGCTATTGACCAAGTGATTCATGACATCGCCCTGCAAGAACTACCCGTAGTTTTTTTGGTGGATAGAGCTGGATTTGTTGGTTCAGATGGACCTACGCACCATGGGGTATTTGACCAGGGATTTCTCTTAGATATACCTAACGTGACGGTTTGGAATCCAATGAATGGATCTGAGTTACAGGCCATGTTGCGCAGGGCATCGGAAATACAAGCAGAGCTAATAGGCCCATTATTTATAAGGTATCCTAAGGCTAGAACTAGTTGCGACTCATCCGTAGATTTTATGGAGTACCGGATTTTAAAGCAGGCACATAGCCATACGTTACTATTGAGTAGTGGTGTGCTAAGTACCTTTGCGGAGGTGGGAGCCATGGATCATATTCATGTAGGTCAGGTTAAGCCGCTACCAACAGAGGTGAAGCGCATGCTCGGACGATATCAAACTATTGTGGTACTGGAAGAATCTATTGGGGTAGGAGGCTTGTCTGGCACGGTAGCTATGGAAATTGCTCAAACTGATTTAGACTTGAAATTAGTGATACGTAAAATCGATGATGTTTTTACAGAACATGGTTCACGTCAAGAACTTTTAAAGGAGACACGCCTTATACCCTCAGAAAAGGGTCCTAGCTATTAGACTATGAAAAATAAATTTGTACTTCTATCACTCCTCATTCATGTTTGTGGCTTTTCACAAGTAAGATCTTTCACTTTGGAGAGCACTGCTTCGTTTGAATTAAAGAGTTTAACCTTTAAAACAGTAACAGGGACCATGGGTAATCCAACCGGATTTGCGACCTATGATGATGGAATCCTTGTTGCAATACAGGGCTGTCTTGACGCAAACACGGTTGACACAGGTAGTAAAGGTCGTGACGAGAGCTTGCGTGTAGAAAAAGAATTCTTCAACACTGCGAAAACACCTTTAGTATGCTTTAAAGCTTCGAGCGTAATATTTGTTGGAAAATCCTCTGGCTTAACAACTTATAAACTAGCAGGTAATCTTACCTTGCGTGGACTTTCAAAACCGCTCCAGCTCGAACTCGTTGAGCAAAACAACGGTCTTTTGAAAGGAACCTTTACCATCGATAGAGAACTTTGGGGCCTCGGAGAAGGCTATCCTAATTTCACTATCTCGCAAAACATTGAGGTACAGGTAGACATACACCTACAATAAATGATGAAATTCAAAGATTTCGGCCTGAACGAAACACTACTAGACGCCCTGTTCCATATGAACTTTGAGGAGGCGACTGAGATTCAGGAAAAAGCAATTCCATATATACTTTCTGGAAAAGATCTTATCGGATGTGCTCAAACAGGCACAGGAAAAACAGCGGCATTTGTCTTGCCGACATTAAATCAATTATCCGAAACGCCCAGCGAAGGTGTACAGGTATTAATTCTGTGCCCCACGCGCGAGTTAGCTATACAAATTGACCAAGAGATACAAGGGATAGCGTACTTCACAAATGCTTCATGTTTTGCTGTTTATGGCGGCGGTGACGGTGTTAGCTGGGAAGCTGAGTCAGACGCCCTTAAAGGTGGCGCAGATGTAATAGTTGCCACGCCAGGTAGGTTACTTGCTCACATTGCACGTGGATATGTAAAGTTTGATACGGTCAAGCATCTTATTTTAGATGAAGCAGATCGAATGTTAGACATTGGATTTTTTGACGACATCATCAAGATTATTGCTGAAATTCCAGAGGAGCGTCAGAGTCTGATGTTCTCCGCTACGATGGCTCCGAAAATCCGAAATCTTGCGAAGGAGATTCTAAAAAACCCTGAGGAGATATCGGTGGCGATATCAAAGCCTGCGGAAGGGGTAACCCAAAAAGTAATATTAGCTTTTGAGGAGCAGAAAATCGGAATAGTTCATAGTGTTCTTCGGGATAAGGATGATTTCAAGGCGATCATTATCTTCTGTTCTACAAAGAAGAAAGTAGAAAGTCTTGCTCGGAAACTACTACAGAAAGGCTATGCATGTCAGGGCATTAGTTCTGATTACGAGCAGCAAGCGCGTGAGTTGGCGCTAAGAGATTTCAGAAGCGGAAAAATCCGTGTTATGGTAGCAACCGACGTCATGAGCCGTGGTATCGATATTAAGGGGATTGACTTAGTAATTAACTTTGATGTTCCTGGAGATGCAGAAGATTATGTACACCGTATAGGCCGTACTGCTCGTGCTAAATCAAAGGGAATGGCGGTTACCTTAGTATGTCCTGATGACATGTTTAAGTTTGGTAAAATTGAACAGCTCATTGACCGTGTTTTAGAGAAGGAACAACCGCCTGCTGAAATTGGAGAAGGTCCACAATGGGGCGAGTCTAGTAAAGGTGGAAGAGCACCTCGCAAGAAAGGCGAACATAATAAAATTTCAGATAGAGCTAATAAGGATAAAAAGCCAAGAAGGGAACATCCAGAACGCACACCAAGGCCAGAAGGTGCTGTTCCTAACGACACACCTAAGAAGAAAAGAGAGCCTTCAAAATATCAACAAATATTTGATGCGCTTCCAAATACTAAAAAACCTATTTCTTCGGAAGAATCATCTTCACCGGAGGAATAAATCTGAATTTTCATATGGATCCCTCAAGAAAAAGTATTCAGTCATAATCATTTTTGAATCCACGAATACAAACACGGAGTTTTTGTATTAATAAATAATCTAGAGCATATATTTGCCATCCATTGGGGATGTAGCTCAGTTGGCTAGAGCGCTTGACTGGCAGTCAA
>CESE01048775.1_pt1 | contig 14203 bp, 14 predicted proteins | sample 350271 | NCBI WGS metagenome assembly CESE01 (sample SAMEA2621536, study PRJEB7988) | marine metagenome | isolation source: saline water (ENVO:00002010), including | reverse complement strand
TTTTTTTTGACATGTGTAATTGTGCGCACAAAAAATTTAAACCTTGACGGTAATTTATGGATTAATGCCATTGGGCAAAGGGTTTTTCTCGTATTTGTTATGTATTGCAATTATGGCTAGTCCAAAGAGTACCGCAACAACTATTAAAATAGTACTTATCAATCCACTCACACCAAACGACATTCTAATTAATATAGTAGAAATCACAAAGCCAGAGTTTCTGATGATTTTGTGAAATTGATCTGTATAAAAGAATGAAATTAAAAGCAAGACTACATCCACTAAAATTAAAACAGTAAAAAACTGATCAAAAAATAGATTGTTGACACTCTCAAAGCTTGGTAATTTGTTTGATGAAGCTCCAGCAGACCAGTCTATAAGGGTGTAGGAGGCCATGATAAAAAATAATGGAACTAAAATAACAGCAATTAGTTTCTTCTTTTTGACAAATTTATCAATAATACTTTGGTTGCTTATTTGTGGAATTGTTTTTTGTTTTCCCTGTTTTTGAAATAAAAATATCAAGTAAAAAAGTAATAAAGAAGCGAGTAAGTCATAGGTAAATTGCAGATCTCCTTTTATTTCAAACCAATTTGCAGAGACTTCTAAAGCTGCTAGATCCTTAAATAATTTTCTTATTATAATAAGTGTTATAATCTCATACTGTTTTGTTATGTAGGTTGTGAAAGACTTAGGGAGGTAATAAATTAAAAGATAAACCTCATAGATAAGAATAAAAGAAAATGGCGTGTAAACGGCTGAAATTGGGTTTGTCAACAGCTCTGAGTTTTGCGGTAAAGCTAAAAAGTCAAATTTTATAAGGTAGATTATGGCTAGGTGAATAAAAAAACTGAGTAAGGCCAATTTTAGAATTATATTTTCAGCTATTGCTCGTGTCTTATCAGACAGGAACAAACCAAAAATAGAAGGTATTATACTCTTTGTATTGATCATACTAGTTTCTTTTTAGCAGTTTTACGATGTTGGTATTAACTGATATAAACCACTAATTTAATAAATAAAAACCGAACGAAACGCCAACATTGTTTATTAGCAGCAAATTAATAACAAGTATTTACTGATATACGGCATTTGAAATGGCAGTTTTATTTAAAATTAAATCATTAATTGCATCCCAAAGCTTGATTCTTTTTTCTAAACATTGCTTGGCGACCCTTAAGGTATCGTCCCATTTTTGATCATCCTCTTTGCATAATTCTGAAATCATTTTCAGAGATAGTGGTCCATGCTCATCTCCATCTAACTCGATATGACGTTCTAGATAATATCTTAGTTTATTATATGCCATGTTTTCTGAGTCTGAGTTTTTGAGGATCTCAATAAACATATCTGGAATTACATCTTCTCTTCCAAAGGTAAAGGCAGAAGCAACGAGGTGTGTTTTTTCTGTTTCAATAACAGAAAATGAAAACCGAACGAAATCTGCTACTCTTTTGTCAATGTTTATTTCATTTAGTGCCTGATCTATTGTATTTCCAGAGACTATAAGAGGTATAAATTTGTTGATTTCTTTGGTGCTTGCATTTGCCTGTAACATTGCCTCTAAATACATTTCAAAATGGCTTTTAGCAACCCCAAGCTCATTTATATCACTTTCTTCACCGTGAACAATTTCATTGATAAACCTCGATAAGGTTGGGTTTTTTGGAGGTGTCCATGGTGTTTCTACCGAAGTGATGTTTATTTGAAGACTTTTTAGTAGTGACATGAAATCCCAAACTGCAAACACATGATTTTCCATAAATATCTTTATGTCCTCAATAGTTTTTAAGTTTTTATAAAGCCCATGAGTCTTTAATTGATTTCTTAATTCAAGAATCTCATTTTCTATGTGTTGTATTCTATTCATGCTGTTTTTTTACAAGAGTGATATAGGCTCTTAAGAACAATAAATATCAAATAGCAAATATAAAAAAACAAGCATACTCCTCACACAACCTTAACATTTGTTTAGGTGTTTTTTTATGATAAATAAATACTCTTATTTTTTTGAAAACTTATTTAATATCAAGGGCTTGGTTGGTATTTTCAAAATACTTTTTAAGGGTATATAATGAGATAAGATCCTCTTGCTTCTTGTTTTTAAATTGCGCTACATATAAATTTGCATTTTCAATGATATTGAGGGCTTTATTGGTGTTTTCTATGTAAAAATTTAATTTTTCTTCTAGGTCTGAGTAGTCATCTTTAATTAAAATATAATGATGCTCTGGTATTAATAGACCTTCCATAAACCATGTTTCAAATTTTGGCTTTGACATTACGGCTATTGACTTTGAAGACATGACCCATTTTAAATTACTAGCAACATCATTTCCTTCCAGACATAGTATAAATTTGTATTCAAGTTGCTGGTCAATGGTCATCCTGTTGACTTTCCATAAAGGGTTAAGCTCATTAGTGTTTACCTTGCCTATGTTGCACATTGGGTGTCCAAAATAAGCCTCTAAAAAAGCAATCCTATGTGCCTGCGTTTTATGAACCTTAGCTCTGCTTACGAGTTTGCTTTTTTTATCTACAAACTCCTTCTTTTCTTTGTCAATAAACATAAAATGGCGAAGCTTGTTCCATTTAAGAAGTACTGCATTATTATTGGAGTTATTTATGGGTCTACTTTTTACGAATCCTGGTTCTTTTGGAACTTCAACAATGTCTCCAAAGAGAAAATGCCCTTTTAATGATTGATTAAAAAACCTACTGTATTGATACAAATCAAAATAATATGTTTTTCCGCCAGGCACATTTTTAAGGTTAGATAATTGTGTAGCATTTGTTAGATTAACAGTATTATTTAATTTGTTATAATAGTGTACTCTTTTGTTAATTGCCTCAAAATCAATTGAGGTACTTAATTTTTTTTTCAATCTTTCTTGGTAATACCAGCTGGGGATTAACTGCCTTATATAGTTTACCAAATAGTATTTAGGCTTATTGTTTTTATGTTTATAGCTAATTCTTTTTAGTTCCATTTAGTTTATAAGTTCAAAATCTAGTGCCTGGGTTTGCAAACTTTAATGCCGCTTCTAAGCTTTGTTTTTATTGATGAGTTTACTAAAGCAATCTGCAGGTTGCTGTTCTATATAATCTGTAACGCATTGAAGGGCCTTATAATGCTTTGATAGCTTAGAGTCTGGTTTGATGTAATTAAAATGTGAGTGTCTCCAAAAGGTCATGGCAGCCCCAGCGTAAACCGTACATGCTTGAAGCGCATTTATTTCTAGATCTATTAATTGAATTTCTTGTTGATAGCCTTTTAAAAGATATTTAACTTTCTCTAAATCTATTCTCTTTTCTACACGACATGTCCCAACAATAGTCATTCCAATATCAAAGATTCTATAATAGTGTACTGCTTCTTCAAAATCCATGATTACCAGGGCGTTTTCATTCTTATTGACAATCACGTTATCACTAAATACATCTGCATGAATAAGTGCTTTTGGCAGTCTTGGGGTAAGGTAGGGTAGGACATAGGTTAGTTTTTTCGTTAACCATTTGTCAAACAATGAATTTTCTGCATATTGCTTTACCGAGATAAATTGTTCCTTACCATTATTAGCATGCAAAGGAAGATATTTTGGAGCTTCTATTTTATGAAGTTTAGCAAGTTCAATACCTAACAATTCTATTAAATGATGCGGGAGATCTTCAATGATCTTTCCTTCTACAAATTTTTTAACCATGACAGGTTTCCCGTTCCAAAAGGTAAGTGGTTTGTTATTTATGTCTCGAATAAGCCTCGAGGTTTTAAAATAATATTTTTCTAGATGCTCTAATAAAAGGCCTAGTTCTGTGGCCACTTTCTCTGTCTTTAATTCACAGATTGTAATAACAAATCTGCCATTTTTTGCATTTATTAAATAATTTGTGTTTTCTGAACCTCCATTTAAGATTTTAAAAGAGTCTATACTTGTAATTGCATATTTTACTGAAATAGCCTCAATGTCATCTCTAGATAAAGTAGTGTATTGTGCCAATTTACTGTATTTTGAAGTTTGTTTTTTAACTAATATTTTATGATATTAAATAATAGTCACGCTTCTACTTACTGAGCGGAGCTATGATTTTTATATGATTTCTAAATACCCAACCAGATATTGGCTAGGGGTTTGAATACTTATAGTGTTGTTAAATAATTATCCTTTTTTTAATTTCTTTGCAGCTTTTTTTTCTTTTGGTGTTCTAGTTGCTTCTTTTTTTACACTTTTCTTTGCGTCTTTACCTTTTCCCATGATTGTATTTATTTAGTTTTAAATTATTTTGTTGTTCTTGTTCTTTTTGCAATATAAGTTATAGATGTATGTAACCAACTCTAATATGCATTAATTAAATCAATGTAAGGTTTATAAATGTATTTCGTCTACGGTAACTAGCAATTTAACTAACAATAAGCTTCGTTCAACGAATTTTATAATAACCCAGAATAAACGTTTTTATTTTTATTTAGCAATATTATTTAATCCATTCAAAATCCGGCGCATGTATGTGTATCAATCTCAAAATGAAATTAAAATTTAAATATCTCTTATTACTTATTGTTTTAATTATATCAAATAACCTTTTGGCTCAAATTGGTATAAATACAGCAACACCAGACCCTTCTTCTGTACTTGATGTTTTCTCTGACAGTAAAGGGTTTTTAATGCCTCGATTAGATGATACTGCCAGAGATGCAATTATTGAGCCAGCTAATGGTTTAATGATTTTTAATACCTCTTCCAACGATAGTCAATTAAATATTGGAGCAGATGGGGGTGCAGCAAACTGGAGAGGAGTAACCTCACTAGAATACCCTATGTCTTTTGAAACAACAGAATCTGTTGAGTCTACTAATTCATCTACGGTTGATTTATTAATGGATGGCATGACCTTATCTGTTGCTGCAGGTACTTATACTGCATTTTTTAATGCACAATTAACTGCTGCTAGTTTTATTACTCAATCATTTGGATCAGAAGACGGAGCTACTGATCTTGATGACTTATATACAGCGTTAGAAAATTACTCAGATGGTGTAACTCCAGAGTCTACTCACGTAATTGCTTTTGGGGGTCCAGGTCTTGGAGAAATTTTAGAGCCGGGTATCTATACAGTTGGCGGAGCGCCTTCAATTTCAGGAACGCTTACTTTGGCTGGTGGTACTGCTACTGAAAACCCTATTTTTATTATAAAGGCCCCAGGTGCTTTTACTACCGTTGCAAATGCTGAAGTTGTCTTGACTGGTAATGCTAAGCCTGAAAATATATTTTGGCTATCTGGTGCCGCTATGTCAACGGCAGCTAATACTACAATGAAAGGCACGATGATTGGTGGCGGTGTTGGGGCTGGTGCGGTTTCATTGGGTGCAGATACAACACTTGATGGTAGAGTATTCACTAAGCTAGGAGCCATTTCTATTGGAGCTAATACCGTTATTACTAGCCCAACTTTAGATTCTCCAGTTTCTTTAGGGTTGCTTTCTACATTTGCAATCTTTAGTGGGGGTGGTAATGTTTCAGATGTAGTCTCCGCTATCACAACTGGGGATGCAGGTGGCGTCACCGGTACTTTATCAATTACTGGAACACACAATGGCGTTGCATATCCACCCGGTACAGTAGGAGGGAGTGTTGTTAATGTTGTTACAACTACCTATAGTTTTTACCAAAACAATATAATAGTAGCTAATTCTACGAGAACAATTAAATTAAATAGCTCGATAGTAAATCTACAGGCAACCATTGTTGTAAATGAGGCAGATACTTTTCCTACTGAAATACGATGGAGAGTTGATGCTGGAGATGCAACACTAAGTAGTAGGAGCTTCGCTATGATTAGAACTACTTATTAATTTGTTTTAATTAAAACAATCAGTTTTTTAGCGTTTATATACTTTTTCGTACCATGTAGGTTAAAAATAAAAGCACTCCCATATCATTTAATAACTTTAGTCTTCTTCCAATGCAGTTATAAAGTGCGTTATGGCATTGTTTTGCTATAAAAGTTGCGCCTTGTGTGTTATAGTAAATATCATCAGACAGCATTCCATCTGTTAGGCCAGTAAATATGTCAACGGGTATTACCTGGGATGATTCTATAGATTTACCGGATCTTAATCCTTCTGTTTTGCCCTTGCTATAATTTACTGCTTTATTATTATGTTCTTGGACAAAAGGGATGTTAAACCTCCCGACAGGCGATACATCATTAAGGTATAATTTTTATAAAACTGCTAATTAAAAGTTGTTTTCGTTTTACAAAAATAGCCAGCTTTTAATGTTTAATATTTTATTAGTTGTTTTAAACAATTTATATTTTAGGAAGCTTAAGTTTTTTTATTCTTACCTTAATTTGGTGTGTTATTAAAATTTTTTAAGAACAAAAATAATATTAAGTCCTTATATACAGCCTGTTATTATCTTTTGTATTTTGTAAAATGTAAATTAAAATTTAATTTTGTTTGATAAAACGTATCGAATATTTATGTTTAGCATTTAATTAGTTGTTTTAAACAAAATATATTATCTTTGCACCTCGAAAATTATAGATTTCAAAGAAATTTCTTACTTTTTTGTTAAAACAACCACGTTATTTTTGTTGGTTCTAGTTAATCTTAATTTTTTTTGTGTTTGTGTTTTAATTCTACTTTTAACACATTCTTATTTTTAATATTTCGTAGCATTAAGCTATGTAATCATTTCTAAATTCAATTTTGATGATAATAACATCCTTTTAGAATGTTATTACACTCCATTTACTACTATTTTTTTATAACTTAATATTTGCAAATCCTTTAAAATCTGGCACATGTATATGCGCCAACCAAAAAATGAAATTAATTTTAAAAAGTCTCTTACTACTCTTTGTTTTTATTGTATCAAATAATCTTTTTGCTCAAATTGGTATAAATACAGCAACACCAGATGCTTCTTCCGCACTTCATATTTTCTCTGAAAACAAAGGTTTTTTAATGCCACGATTAGATGATGCTGCTAGAGATGCTATTATTGAGCCAGCTAATGGTTTAATGATTTTTAACACCTCTTCCAACGATAGTCAATTAAATATTGGGCTTGATGGTGGTTTGCCAAACTGGAAATCAGTTACTACTCCAGAGTACCCAACGTTGACTGAAATAACAAAATCTACTGAGGCTACTAATTCATCTACTGTTGATACAGTAATGGATGGTATGACTTTATCTGTAGCACCTGGTACTTATACGGCATTATTTAATGCACAATTAATTGCTGCTACTTTTGTAGACCAAACATTTGGATCAGACCAGGGTGTTATTGATCTTGATATTTTATATGACCAGATTGATAACTATTCAGATGGTGGTACACCAGAGTTTACACACTCAGCCACATTTGGGAGTACTAATGGAGAAACGTTACAGCCTGGTATGTACTCAGTTGCAGGAGCATCATCAGTTTCAGGGACGCTTATTTTGGATGGTGGTACTGCCACTAATAACCCTGTTTTTATTATAAAAGTTACTGGTGCTATTACAACTGTTGCAAACACTAATGTTATATTGACCGGTAATGCCAAGCCTGAAAATATATTTTGGTTATCTGGGGCCGCTATTTCAACGGGCGCTTCTACTAAAATAAAAGGTACAATGATTGCTGGCGGTCTTACTGCTGGCGCGATTTCATTGGGTGCAGACACAACACTTGTTGGAAGAGCATTTACAAAACAAGGAGCGATTTCTATTGGAGCTAACACCGTTATTAGTAGCCCAACTTTTGATTCTCCATTTGCTACAGGGACACTTTCTACATTTGCAATGTTTAGCGCGGGTGGTGCTGTTTCAGATGTAGTATCATCTTACACAAAAGGAGATGCAGGAACGGCTAGTGGGGAGTTAACAATTAATGGAACACATCTTGGCTCTGTATATCCGCCAGGTTCATTAGGAGAGAGTTTTGTTAATGTTAATACAACTACCTATAGTTTTTACCAAAACAATATACTTGTAGCAAATTCTACTAGAACAATAAAATTAAATAGCTCGATAGTAAATCTACAAGCGACTATTATTGTAGATGAGGCAGATACTTTTCCTACTGAAATACGTTGGAGAGTTAAAGATGGTGATGCAACCCTAAGCAATAGGACCTTTTCTATGATTAGAGCCACTTATTAACTTGTTTAAATTTAGAACAACTAGCTTTTTAACTTAGAGATACTCTTTTTCAGTGCGTAGGTCTAAAAAAAAACTATACAGATTTATATATATATCTGTATAGTTTTTTTTTATTTTGTCATTGATTTCACCTGTTGAAAAAATCATTATTTAAACATATTTTTTTTCAATAAACTTTGAGTTTAATAGTCGTGCTACCGCCATGTAATTTGGTTTAAAATGTATTTTATCACCTATTTTATATTTCTTTTGTCCTTCTTTGTTTTTGTTTTCACCGATATCTATAACAATCATATCTGAAGTAATTCCTACATATTCTAATTCAGTGTCGAGAAACTCTATGTCCTTTTGGTCTACATCTAAAAGACCAAAATCTAGAATTGCTTTTGTTGTAGTTTGTGTTACGTCTTGTTTATTAAATACAGCAGAATGCCCAATATTAGCTTCACTAATTATTCCATCTGGAACTATCTTTTTTTCTTCTAGTTCTATAATGTTGGCGGTGAACTCAAAAGCATCTATCGCTAAATCTTTAAATTGTTTATTCTCTAATGGGCTTACTCCAAAAAATATAGCTTCTCCCACTCTAAAATGGTTTATATCTTTTGGAATGGTGCCATTTTCAACTAAAGGTAGTGTGATAGAGGTTCCTCCAGAAACATACTTTAAATCTTTATTGAATTTTGCAGAGATTAGCTCTTTATAGAGTGATAATTGCAATAGTTTATCATACGTTGGCTCTACACCATACATGCACCCTAAATTAGATCCTATTCCTATAATATCAATATTTGAGAGCTGAAAAACTTTCTCATAAAAAAACATTAATTCAGTTCGTTTTATACCTTCTCTTAATTCGCCAAGTTCAACCATAATGATTACCTGGTGAATTTTATTTGCTTTTTTTGCAGATTCATTTAATGCCTTAATGGTCGTTAAAGAACTGTTTAAAGAAATATCTGCATACTTAATAATATCATCTGCGTACATTTTTGCTGGAGGCTTGATATAGATCGTCCGCATGTTTGGATTTACTTCTTTCAAGTTTTTTAGACTAGTAAGCCTTGAGTCTCCAACAGAGTCAATATTTTTAATCACATTGTCAACCAATACGTTTTTTAAAAATTCTTTATCTCCCGAAAAAACTTTCGTTACCAGGCTCCAGTGAATATCTTTTGATTTAAAATAAGCACTTAAGTATTTTATGTTGTTTTGAATTTTCTTTGTGGAAATTATTAGTTCAGCCATATTATCTTTTTAAACGCATTTCTAAATAGGGGTTAGTAAAGCCTAACTTTTCATAGATATACTTTGCTGGATTACTAGCCTCAACATGCAGGGCAATGTCTCCTTGACAAGCATCAATTGCACTCTGCATTAAAGATTTACCAAACCCTTTCCCTCTATGTTCTTTGTGTGTAGCAATGTAAACAAGAATGTTTTCTGGAATGTAACCTCCCATTCCAGTTTTGTTAATTATTGTAGCTCCAACTATTATATTTTTTTCAAAGAGAACCATTGTAAAGCCCCCAAAAGAAGTAAACTCCTGTATTGAGTAGTTTATCGCTTTTTTAATATCTTTTTTTGGATCTCCAAACTCTTGTAAATGCTCAAAGAGAAAATCAGTGATTTCTTCTTTGTCTTTATTGGTTGGTTTATTTACTGCATTAAAAACTGTTGTTTTATTCATTTCTATCTTTTTACTTAAGCTACTGTTTTTTTTGGGTTAACAAAGGGTTTCCTGCTTTATTTTAAAATAACCTAATGCGTTTGATCCAAGAGGTGTCAATCCAATAGTGTGCGTGTGTAGTCCTAAGCCATCCAAGGCTCTTTGGGTGTAAACTGTAAAGGGTAAATACCCGAATAATTAGGAAGGTGAGTTTTTAGTTTTGTTATTGGTTAAAGAGTGTTACTAGCGTCATTTAAATGTTTTGCCACCCATACTCCAGTACTAGCGCACCCTTGCAGAAGATACCCACCTGTTGGAGCGTCCCAGTCTAACATTTCGCCAATGCAAAATTGATTTGCAATTTCTTTAAGTTCAAAGGCTTCAGAAATTGCACTTAAATCAATGCCTCCAACGGTAGAAATTGACTCATCAATAGATGCAGTATTTATTATTTCTAAAGGAAAGTTCTTGATTTTTTTTGCTAAAACATCCTTGTTTAAATACTCTAGTTTGGATACATAGGTTTTCAATAAGTCTATTTGAGCTGAGCTTAGTTTAAGTTCTTTCTTTAAAACTTGGGTGGTATTTCTATACTTAGATAATTTTATCTTAGCATATAATTTTTCTAAGGGCATTGAAGGTTTAAAGTCGATGTATATTGTTGTTTTTGAATTTGCGGCTAATTGTTTTCTAATTTGGGGACTAAGTCCATAAATAGCGTTTCCCTCCAGCCCAAATACAGTTAAAACAACCTCTCCTTTTTGTAGAGTATTACCGCAAGAAATAGCAATATTTTTAAGAGGAGTTCCCTCATGTTTTTCTATAAAATCAGGGTTCCAATTAATTTCAAACCCACAGTTTGATGCCTCAAATCTTTTTGTTTTGATTCCTCTTTTGGAAAAGGTATCCATCCATTTTCCGTCAGAGCCAGTTACTTTCCAGCTTCCTCCACCTAAAGAAAACACAGTGAAATCTGTTTGGATTGGCTGTTTATTAACTATTGGAATATCCCTGTCGTTCCAGCCAGAGAAGGTGTGCTCATATTTAATTATAACGCCCTTTTGTGTAAGAGTTTTAGTAATAGCATTTAGTACCTCAATAGGTTTTATGCCTTGTTTAGGGTACACTCTATTACTGCTTCCAATGTATGTTGGTATGGCTATTGTCTCTAGCCAATTTCTAAAATCAACATTCGTGAAGTTTTGTAATGAGTTGTCTAGAAACCCAGTAGGAGTATACCGCTTAGCAAGCCAATTAATAGCCTCTGAATGGGTGAGATTAAAACCTCCTTTTCCGGCAACTAAAAACTTACGTCCAAAGGTTTTGTTTTTTTCATAGAGTGTTACCCTAAACTTTTCAGCATCTAAAAAAGCCGCTAATAAAAAAGCGGAGGGTCCACCACCTATAATTGCAATCTCTTTTTTCATGAATTTTATCAATTTTTTCAAGGTACATTATTATAAATTACTTAAACCCTCTCTAAAGATTACCTTTATTATATTTTGGTTTTAGGAGTCTTGATTTGTGTCTTATAGATTTTATATGTCTGTCATAATAATGCCATATTGGTTACAGTGCTTCACAAAGGGTAATATGTTTCTTTGTTTACAACCCAAACAAACAATGAACCTGGACACAATTAATATAAGAGCAATTAAAAAAATGAGATTGGAGCGACATTGGTCTCAAAAATAATTGGCAGAAATGAGTGGTTTAAGTATTAGAACAATACAAAGAATTAAAAATGGAGAACGCAGGTTTAGAATCTTTGAAATCTTTAGCAGCAGGTTTAGAAATCAATATTGTAGACTCAGATAAAAACCATGAAATAAAGCAGGCTAGGAGAGAGCAGCAGTATGTTCAAAAAATTAAGGGCTTTTATAAACTTCTTGCAGTTGCACTTTTAAGTTTATTAGCACTCTTTATTGTTGCGGTTAACGATGCATCAAACTGGAGTGTTTTTTAGAATGTTTGTTGTGAAATTATGCTAATAAATATTTTTTTAAATCCTCGTATTTTGAAATTTTAGTTGCCACCTTTGTGTTTCCTATTACAGCCTGTATTTGACTAGGTAAGGCTTGTTTGGTTTTTATAACGTGTTCAACAACATCTAGAAACTTAGTTGGATGTGCAGTTTCCAAAAACACACAATGTGAGTCTGGATTTTTTTCTAAATATGCCTTAGCCCCCAAATAACCAACTGCTCCATGTGGATCTGCAACATAATTATACTTGGTATAGATTTCTAACATTGCTGCTCTTGTTTGATCATTAGAAAAGCTAAAAGAAGACATGTTGTTTTTTAAAGTTTCAAATTTATTTTTATAGATTTCTTGTATTCTTATAAAATTGCTAGGATCTCCAACATCCATCGCATTACTAATGGTTTGCACCGAAGGTTTTGGTGTGTATAAAGCGGTCTTCAAATATTTAGTTACGGTATTGTTTTGGTTATTTGAGGCCACAAAATGATGTATAGGAAGCCCTAACTGTTGCGCCATCATCCCAGCACACACATTTCCGAAATTTCCACTTGGCACCGAAAAGATAATATCTTTATAAGTACTTTTTAATGCTTTATAGGCAAACATGAAATAAAACATTTGTGGCAACCAGCGCGCCACATTTATAGAGTTAGCAGAGGTTAATTGCATCTTGCTAGTAATTGTTTGGTCTAAAAAAGCAGTTTTAACCATGGCTTGACAATCATCAAAGGTGCCCTCAACTTCTAGGGCGCTAATATTTTGACCAAGGCTTGATATTTGCTTTTCTTGAATATCACTTACTTTTTTGCTAGGGTATAGTATCACTACATTAACATCCTTAACTCCCAAGAAACCATTTGCTACGGCAGCACCAGTATCTCCAGAGGTAGCCACCAATACAGTAACTTCGTTTGTGTTGTTTTGGTTAAAATAGCCTAAACAGCGTGCCATAAAACGGGCGCCAACATCCTTAAAAGCCATAGTAGGTCCATGAAAGAGTTCTAAAGTTGATATGTTTTTATTAAGCGTAACAATTGGAAAATCAAATGATAGTGTTTCCTCTAGAATAGTTTTTAAAACCTCTTCAGGAATTTCAGGGCTTACAAATTGCTTAATAGCTTCAAAAGCAATTTCAACATTAGATAAGGTATTTATGTTTTTAAAAAATGTTTTTGGTAAAGGCGTAATACGTTCTGGAAAATACAAGCCTTTATCTGGCGCTAACCCCTTTATAACAGCATCTTTAAAAGACACTTTTGCTGCCTTTTTGTTTAAACTATAGTACTTCATTATTTTTTATTTTTCTATGAATGGCCTAACGCGTGTGGTTCTTTTAATTATTGTTTTTTAATACTGCTTTACTACAGAATCCTAATTCCTTCTGTATTAATTTTTGAGATATGGATATCAAATTTAATTCCAGTGTTTGAATATATTTTCTCCATCGCATCTTTTACTAAATTAGCTGTTTGAATTCCTTCACACAAAGAAAATATTGAAGGTCCCGAACCAGAAATATTTGTACCCAAAGCTCCAGCATCGAGCGTTTTTTGCTTAACCTCATTGTAATACGGGATTAATTTACTTCTATGGGGCTCTACAATACAATCATGCAATGACCTTTTCATCAATTGATAATCATTGGTATGCAAGCTATGAATAAAACTACCAACATTTGCCCACTGTTCGATGGCATCCTGAAGTTTTACTTCTTTAGGAAGAATAGCTCTAGACTCTGCTGTTTTTATTTCTATTTGGGGGTGGATAATGGTTGCATATAGATTATCTGGAGATGGAATTTGTAAAATTTCTAAAGGTTTTAGGCCTTTCACTAAGGTAAAACCGCCAAAGAGTGCAGGTGCTATATTATCGGCATGCTCACAAGTGCTTGCCAAGGCTTCTCCTTTCATGGCAAATTTGGCGAGTTCTGTTTTGTTAAACGGCTTTCCTAAAAGCACATTCATTCCAAAAACACTGCCAACAGCGCTTGCTGCACTACTACCAATACCACTTCCAGGTTTTATGTTCTTATAGATTTCAATTTCAAAACCACAATCTGGTTGAAGCGCTTGATACATGGCCAGGGCAGAAACTCCAGCTACATTTAATTTTGTTTCAAAAGGGAGATTAAATCCTTCTATTTTAGTAATCGTGATGCCTTTTTTATCGACTTTTCTTATGATCATCTCATCTCCGATGGTATTTAAGCAAAAACCTAAAACATCATAACCGCAGGCTACATTGGCTACGGTTGCCGGAGAAAATATTTTTATTTCATTCATCTTTTTTTTGAAACTACCTTAGTTATAATTTTCTTGTATATAATTCCTAATATTAAATTATATTTGAACAAATATCTGACAATAGTCATATATGCACAATAGTATTTGCTAC